>OKVS01000383.1_pt1 | contig 15645 bp, 14 predicted proteins | sample 1606911 | NCBI WGS metagenome assembly OKVS01 (sample SAMN03281016, study PRJEB24777) | human gut metagenome | isolation source: fecal sample PR161 from 1 month old female Malay infant, caesarean... | reverse complement strand
CCAGCCCGAAGGCTGGAGCACGGCGCTGGTGGTACTTGAGGGCAGCGTAACGGTGAACGGGCACCACGCCAGCGGGTGAAGCGCAGTTGGTTGTGCTAAGTCAGAGCGGTGCAAAAGCTGCAATCTGGAATGCGAAGCAGCGACGCGAAATTGCTGCTGATGGCCGGTGAGACCGCTGAATGAACCGATTGTGGGCTACGGCCCGTTTGTGATGAACAGTAAAACCGAGATCGCGGAAGCCATTCGTGATTTCAACTCCGGCCGCTTTGGCCAGATCTGAACGTAATTAAGGAGCGCAATATGTCTACCCCTGCAAACTTCAACGGTGAACGTCCCGTCATTGACGTAAATGATGCCGTCATGCTGCTTATCGACCACCAGAGCGGGCTGTTCCAGACCGTCGGCGACATGCCCATGCCGGAGCTGCGCGCCCGTGCGGCGGCGCTGGCAAAGATCGCCACGCTGGCGAAGATCCCGGTGATCACCACCGCCTCCGTTCCACAGGGACCGAACGGCCCGCTTATCCCGGAGATCCACGCCAACGCGCCGCATGCGCAGTATGTGGCCCGCAAAGGTGAGATCAACGCCTGGGATAACCCGGAATTCGTGGCGGCGGTAAAAGCTACCGGTCGCAAGACGTTAATTATTGCAGGCACGATCACCAGCGTCTGCATGGCCTTCCCGTCCATCAGCGCGGTGGCGGACGGATATAAAGTGTTTGCGGTGATTGATGCCTCCGGCACCTACAGCAAAATGGCGCAGGAGATCACCCTGGCCCGCGTGGTCCAGGCAGGCGTGGTGCCGATGGATACCGCCGCTGTGGCCTCTGAGATCCAGCGAACCTGGAACCGTGAAGATGCGGCTGAATGGGCTGAGGTATACACCCACATCTTCCCGGCCTACCAGTTGCTGATCGAAAGCTACGGCAAAGCGCAGGAGGTGGTGAAAAACAGCGAAGTGCTCGATTCGCAGCGTTAATCCTGCGCTGTACGACATAAGCTGATTAAGGCTTAACCGAACAAGCACGAATGCAGAAAATCTGCTTGACCGCTTTCGCGCAACTCCCTATAGTAGCGCCCCGTTGCCCCCAAGCGGTCAGGCAGCAAAACAATATGGTGAGGTGTCCGAGTGGCTGAAGGAGCACGCCTGGAAAGTGTGTATACGGCAACGTATCGGGGTTCGAATCCCCCCTCACCGCCATATTTTAAGAAGAGCTCGCATGAAAATGCGGGCTTTTTTTTTCGCATATTGCACGCCTGTGGGGGATGAGAACCCCGACCGGGGTTCGACAACTGGCGCAGCCAGTTGGACAGACTGTGAGCAAAGCGAACAGGCTGCCCGCAGGGCGAGCGAAGCGAGTCAATCCCCCCGGTGCTATATTCAGCTCGGTGCGGCCTGAGACCCTCACCCTAACCCTCTCCCCAGGGGCGAGGGAATAAATTGCACATAAAACAAAGCCCGGTTTTCCCGGGCCTTGAACACAACAGCAAACTCAGTAATACGCTTGCAGCGTGCGCTGACAGAGTGCCGAGCGCACGCAGTCCTCTTTGGTGAAGCGTACCACCCCAATCATCTCATCTTCCTCAAAACGTGACATGGCGTCGCTGAGGCCGGACTTCACGCCCGACGGCAGGTCACACTGGGTAATATCGCCGTTGACGATAACCGTCACGTTCTCCCCGAGGCGCGTTAAAAACATCTTCATTTGCGCAGCGGTCACGTTCTGAGCCTCGTCGAGAATAACGACCGCATTTTCAAATGTACGTCCGCGCATATAGGCGAACGGCGCGATTTCCACCTTGCCAATCTCTGGTCGCAGGCAGTACTGCATAAAGGATGCACCCAGTCGCTTCACCAGCACGTCATAGACGGGCCTGAAGTACGGAGCAAACTTCTCCGAAATATCGCCGGGCAGGAAGCCGAGATCTTCATCAGCTTGCAGTACAGGACGGGTAACAATAATGCGCTCCACATCCTTATGGATCAGCGCTTCCGCTGCTTTGGCTGCACTGATCCAGGTTTTCCCGCATCCGGCTTCACCGGTTGCAAAGATGAGCTGTTTACTCTCGATAGCATTCAGGTAGTGCGCCTGAGCCTCATTGCGCGCCACAATTGGAGAATTATCACGGCTGTCTCTGGCCATGCCAATTGCTTCTACGCCACTCATCTGCACAAGCGAGGTGACCGATTCTTCTTCACGCTGTTTATGGCTACGTGAGTCCCGTCTCAGCACACGTTTTGCTTCGCGACGAGCTTTGATCACTGCTTTTTGTCTTCCCATGGATAGCACCTTGAGTTGTTGGTATTCATCACACGCGCCAGCTTCGGCACGATTATGCGCACGAACATCAGAGGGTTGGCTTCCTTGTAAGCCATTGCTTGCTTTATCAGATGACGATACAGAACGGCTACGCGCACCGGTCTGCACGTCGGTCGAATCAGGTTCTTGAGATGTGGGGGAGAATTTAGTGGTGAGGAAATCGCTGCCGGAGTCTGAGCCTCCGCGCCGGGTGCTGCGGTTGTTATGTTTACCTTGTCCAGTACAGGACGCAACCATTCGCGATCTCCATAGTGATTCAGCATCACTGCCGGGAACTACCGCTGTCTTATCTTAAGTACATCAGGAGTTATCATAAATGCAACATTTATTTTACCTGAATGCAACTTTTAAGACTGTTCCTGCAGCGGAATCAGTCTTATATATGAATATTACAGAAATATAACAATAAGATAGTCATATGAAAAAATAATGTCCCCGCGAACTATCGCAGGGACGATTATCAGGCTTCCATCAGACCTTGTGCGAGATACGCGCCAGCATCGCGCGCGCCGGGCAGGGCAAAGAAATAGCCGCCGCCGATGGGCTTAATGTACTCTTCCAGCGCTTCGCCGTTTAACCGCTTCTGCACGGTCAGGAAGCCCTTTTCCAGATCGTGCTGATAGCAGACGAACAGTAGCCCCATATCAAGCTGGCCGGAATTGGTCACGCCCAGCGAATAGCTGTAGCCGCGGCGCATCATCAGGCTGGACTGCGTCTCTTTGGTGCGGGGGTTGGCAAGGCGAATATGGCTGTCGAGCGCGATAACGTCGCCATCCGGGTCGTTCGCGTAGTCCGGCACATCATGCTCGTGCTTCATGCCCAGCGGCGCCCCGCTCTGCTTGTCGCGGCCAAAAATCGTCTGCTGCTCTTTCAACGGCGTGCGGTCCCAGAACTCCACGTGGAACTGAATAATGCGCACAGCCTGGTAGCTGCCGCCCACAGCCCATGCGGGTTCCCCCTGATCTGCCGTCACCCACACCACGTCTTTCATCAGCGCCGCATCGCTGCTGTCCGGGTTGGCCGTGCCGTCCTTAAAGCCCAGCAGGTTAACCGGCGTCTCTTTGCCTTTGCTGCGGGCGGCGTGGTCAGAGATAAACCCTTCCCGCTTCCAGCGCACGCTCAGCAGATCCGGCGTGTGCTTGATGATATCGCGCAGGGCGTGGATCACCGTGTCCTGGGTATTGGCACAAATCTGCAGGAGCAGATCGCCGTGGCACAGCGCCGCGTCGAGGGAGTCATTCGGGAAGCGCGTCATCTTCTGCAGCGCGTTCGGCTTCTGTGTTGCCAGGCCGTAGCGGCCGTCAAACAGCGATTCCCCTACCGACACGGTAATGGTCAGGTTATCCGGCGCGATAAACGCCCCGAGGATACCGGAATCCATCGGCGGCAGGCGCGGGTTCGGCGTATCCGGTGCCGGCCCGCCCGCGGTAAGAAACGCGATGCGCGCCGTCAGCAGGCGGAACAGACGCTCCAGATCCGCCTTATCGCTGGCCAGCGAATCAAAGGCCACCAGCATCATGGAAGCCTGCTGCGGCGTGAGAATACCCGCCTGGTGCGCGCCATAAAACGGCTGGGTCTCCATGCGGGCATCCGGCGAGAGCGTACCGGGCGCGCTCTGCGGTTTCGCCGCATGCGCCACCGGGCAACCTCCCGCCAGGGCAAACGCGCCGCCCAGCGCCCCTACCCCTTTTAACAACCGACGCCGTGAAGGTTCCGCGACATCGAACTCGTCATGCTTGTTCATCGTGCTTAGTCCAGACCCAGTACGCCGCGCAGCAGGGAGAGATCTTCCGCCAGCGTCGTAATCGGGCCTTTCAGCGCGTTACGGTCGGCGTCGGTCAGCTTGTCGTAGGTTTCGAACCCGTCTTTGGTACGGTACTTCGCCAGGATGGTATCGACCTTTTTGAAGTTGGCATCTACTTTCGCCAGCAGTTCGCCGTTCTCTTTCTGCAGCTGAGGACGCAGCAGCTCGACAATCTTCTGCGCACCGTCGACGTTGGCCTGGAAGTCCCACAGGTCGGTGTGGCTGTAGCGATCTTCTTCACCGCTGATTTTGCTCGCGGCCACTTCTTCAATCAGACCGGCCGCGCCGCCCACCACCTTCGACGGCGGGAAGGCCAGCTCGCTGATGCGCTTTTGCAGCTCCAGCACGTCGGTGTTCAGCTGCACGGCGTATTTCTCCATTCCTTTGGTGGAGTTATCGCCAAACAGGGCTTTTTCCAGACGGTGGAAGCCGGTGAATTTCGGATCGGCGGCCTTCTGCTCGTAGTCATCTTCGCGGGCATCAATGCCGCCGTCGAGGTCAGAGAATAGCTCGGCAATCGGCTCGATGCGCTCGTAGTGCTGACGGGTTGGCGCGTACAGGGATTTCGCTTTTTCGATATCGCCCGCTTTCACGGCGTCGGTGAAGGCTTTGGTGCCCGTGACCAGGTCCGCCGTCTCTTTGGTGACGTAGGCTTTATAGGCGGTGATGGCATCGCCCAGGCTTAGCAGAGCCGTGCCTTTGGCCGCGTCCGCCGTCGCTGCACCTTTGACGATCAGCTTGCCTTTAGGGTTGGTCAGCAGGCCGCAGGTCATGTCGTATTCACCCGGCTGCAGGTTGGCGGTCATCTTCTGGCTGAAGCCCGGCGCGATGTTCTCGCGCTCTTCCACCACCATCACGCCTTTGAGGATCTCCCACTCCAGCGCCTTCTGGCTGTGGTTCTGAATGATAAACTGGGTTTTACCGCTGTTAACCGTGATGGTCATCGGCTCGCACTGCTTATCGTTAACGGTGACTTTTACCTGAGGAATATCCGCAGCCTGCGCAGCGAATGCAGAAGCGAACAGCGCGGCAATGCCTGGGCACAATGCACTACGACGAAACTGAATTGCCATGACTCTTCCCTTAAAAAGTATGTTGTAACTAAAACAATAATTACGGCGCAACGCGCGACGCCTGCGAACCGGTACGCGGCGGCATCGCGAACAGCACCAGCGCCGGAACCAGATAGATAAAGTACATCGCCACTTCGCTGACGCTCGGCGTTTCCTGGTAGCCGAAGATGCCTTCGAGCAGGGTGCCGGTCAGTGAATGGGTGGAGAGAACGTTGCTAAGATCGAACGCCACGTCCTGGAAGTGGTTCCACAGGCCCGCCTCGTGGAAGGCGCGGATCGCCCCTGCCGCCAGCCCCGCGGCCACCAGCAGAATGAACAGGCTGGTCCACTTAAAGAAGGCGCCCAGGTTGAGGCGAATGCCGCCCCAGTAGAGCAGAAAGCCCAGCACCACCGCCGTTGCCAGACCGAGCATGGCGCCCAGCGGCGGCCAGATGCCCACATCCTGCTGGAATGCCGCCAGCAGGAAGAAAACCGATTCCAGACCCTCGCGCGCCACGGCGAAAAAGACCATCATAATCAGCGCCCAGCCGTGGTGATTCCCCTTCTGCAGGGCGTTATCCACCGCCTGCTCAAGCTGCACCTTCACGTTGCGGGAAACTTTGCGCATCCAGAAGACCATCCACGTCAGGATAAACACCGCAATCACGGCGACGATACCTTCAAACAGCTCCTGCTCTTTCTGCGGGAATTCGCCGGTGGTTTCATTGATGAGGATACCTAAGCCCAGGCAGAGCGCCGCGGCAAGGAATACGCCAACCCACATCACGCCAATCCAGCGCCCACGCTGGGTGCGCTTCAAATAGCTGGCGATAAGGCTGACAATCAGGGCCGCTTCAAGGCCTTCACGTAACATAATGAGAAATGGAACAAACATGCCGACACCTTAAATGTTTATCGCGGTCAACTGATGCAAAGAAAGGTAAATTCTTGTGATAGTGATTATCATTACGGCGAAAGGAAACACAAGCGAAATGTGTGGTGATTTGATGACGAGTTGTAAACGCAAAGCCTGTTAATAGTTGCCGCCGTTACCGTTAAGTTTATAAGTTATAATAAAAATGCCCATTTACGGTTAACCAGTGCTGTGGCTAAATATCCGCCTCAAAAACCAACCGAAAATATCCCATGTTTAAGATTGTCCATTTCCTGCTGGCGCTGGTGATTATTCTTGCGCTTGCCTGGCTAGTGAGTTTCGACCGCCGAAAAATTCGCATTCGTTATGTTTTACAGCTGATTGTTATTGAAATTGCGCTGGCGTTCTTTTTCCTGCACGCCGAAAGCGGGTTATTCCTGATTAAATACGTTTCCGGCTTCTTTGAGTCACTGCTGAAATTTGCCTCGGAAGGGACGAATTTCGTCTTTGGCGGAATGGGAGAAAAAGGGCTGGCGTTTATTTTCCTCGGCGTGCTGTGTCCGATTATTTTTATTTCCGCACTGATTGGTATTCTCCAGCACTGGCGGATCCTGCCGATTTTTATTCGAATCATCGGGACGCTGCTGTCAAAGCTGAACGGCATGGGCAAGCTGGAATCGTTCAACGCGGTGAGCTCGCTGATCCTCGGCCAGTCGGAAAACTTCATTGCCTATAAAGGTGTGCTGGGGGATCTCTCCTCGCGTCGTTTGTTCACCATGGCGGCCACGGCCATGTCGACGGTCTCCCTGTCGATTGTCGGTGCCTATATGACCATGCTCGACGCCAAATTTGTCGTTGCCGCGCTGATCCTGAACATGTTCAGCACCTTTATTATTCTCTCGGTCATTAACCCGGTACGTCCGGAAGCCGAGCCGGATATCAAGCTGGAAAAACTGCACGAATCCCAGAGCTTCTTTGAAATGCTGGGCGAGTATATTCTGGCCGGTTTTAAGGTGGCGATGATTATTCTGGCGATGCTGATTGGCTTTATCGCCCTCATCAGCGCCGTTAACGCCCTCTTCTCCAGCGTATTCGGCATGAGCTTCCAGCAGATCCTGGGCTATGTGTTTTATCCGCTGGCGTGGCTTATCGGGATTCCACTCAGCGATGCGTTAAACGCGGGCAGCATTATGGCAACCAAGCTGGTGGCGAATGAATTTGTAGCGATGATTGAGCTGCAAAAAATTGCTCATGAAATGTCACCGCGCGGGCTGGGTATTTTGTCCGTCTTCCTCGTCTCGTTCGCTAACTTCGCCTCCATCGGCATCGTCGCCGGGGCGATTAAGGGGCTGAACGAGCAGCAGGGCAACGTGGTGTCGCGGTTTGGTCTGCGCCTGGTATACGGTGCGACGCTGGTGAGCCTGCTGTCGGCGAGCTTTGCGGGATTAGTGCTGTAAATAGCTTTGCTACAAAACAACAACGGCGGGTTATCCCGCCGTTTTTTATTAAAACTGTACGCACACCGGCTGGTCGACCCGCATCACCGATTCCTGCGCGAAACGAGACTTATAGATCCCGCGCAATGCTTCGATGTTCTTCTCGCTTTGCGCATCTTTACCGTGGATCAGCATTAACACTTTGCTGGGTTCACGCGCCACTTTCCCGTCGTTCCCCAGCCACTGCCCGCGCGCATCAAACACCGTTAAGCCATCGCGAAAACGCGGCGTCACGTCCTGGTCAACAAACTGCTGCCACTCGCTGCCGGTAATCTGCGCCCCTGCCGGGCGATTCAAGCCAAAATAGAGCGTGGTCTGCTGCATCTGGTTATCCGCTTTGCAGGTCTCCACCGCCGCACGCTGCGAGGGTGTGTTACAACCCGCCAGCATCAATAATGCCACCGCCATTAACCCTGTTTTGATGGTCATGTGTCGCTATCCTCATTGTTATAAGCACATGGATATCACAGGAAAATACGGATTTTGGCAAGAAAAAAGCCGAGTGGCGCTTGCGCTTACCCGGCCTACGGTACTGCGTGAGAAAATTATTCTGCCTGAAGCTTAGTCGGCGGCGCAGTGTGGTAGTGCGCATCCGCTTCCGCAAAGCGCTTCTGCATAGAGGCAGACGGCGCTTTACCCAGCAGGCTGAACACCACGATGCCGATGCTGCCGAAGATGAAGCCCGGAATGATTTCGTACAGGCCCAGCCACGCGAACTGCTTCCAGATGATGACGGTCACCGCACCGATGATCATCCCCGCCAGCGCGCCGTTGCGGGTCATGCGTGACCACATGACGGAGAACAGCACCACCGGCCCAAACGCGGCGCCGAAGCCCGCCCACGCGTAGCTCACGAGACCCAGCACGCGGTTTTCCGGGTTGGCTGCCAGCGCAATGGCTACCAGGGCCACCAGCAGCACCATAAAGCGCCCTACCCACACCAGCTCTTTCTGGCTCGCGCCCTTGCGCAGGAAGGCCTTGTAGAGGTCTTCGGTAATTGCGCTGGAGCAGACCAGCAGCTGGCAGCTCAGGGTGGACATCACCGCCGCCAGGATCGCGGAGAGCAAAATACCGGCAATCCACGGGTTAAACAGAATCTGCGCCAGCTCGATGAACACGCGCTCGGCGTTCTGGTTCACCGCGCCCGCCTGCGCCGGGTTATTGCTGAAGTAGGCAATACCGAAGAAGCCGACCGCACACGCGCCCGCCAGACACAGGATCATCCACGTCATGCTAATGCGACGTGCATGAACGATGGTGTGGTGAGAATCCGCCGCCATAAAGCGCGCCAGAATGTGCGGCTGACCGAAGTAGCCCAGCCCCCAGCCCATCAGGGAGACGATGGCAACGAAGTTCAGCCCTTTCAGCATGTCGACGTTTTCGATGCTCTTCTGCTTGATCACTTCCAGTGAATCGCCAAAGCCGCCAACGGTGAAAATCACAATCACCGGGGTCAGGATCAGGGCGAAGATCATCAGGCTCGCCTGCACGGTGTCGGTCCAGCTGACGGCCAGGAAGCCGCCCACGAAGGTATAGAGGATGGTTGCCGCCGCACCGGCCCACAGGGCGGTTTCGTAGCTCATGCCGAAGGTGCTTTCGAACAGACGCGCACCGGCCACGATGCCGGAGGCACAGTAGATGGTGAAGAACACCAGGATCACCACCGCGGAGATAATGCGCAGAATGCGGCTGTTATCTTCAAAGCGTCCGGTGAAGTAATCCGGCAGCGTCAGGGCGTTGTTGTTGGCTTCGGTATGTACGCGCAGACGGCCTGCCACCAGCTTCCAGTTGATCCACGCGCCGACGGTCAGGCCGATGGCGATCCAGCTTTCGGAAATACCAGATATGAAAATCGCGCCCGGCAGCCCCATCAGCAGCCAGCCGCTCATGTCGGATGCGCCCGCAGAGAGCGCGGTGACCATTGGGCCTAAGCTGCGCCCGCCAAGGATGTAGTCGTCAAAGTTTTTAGTGGAACGCCATGCCAAAAACCCTATCAGGATCATGCCAAAAATATAAACGAGAAATGTCACCAGCATCGGTGTGCTAATAGCCATTCAAATTCTCCAAAATGTCGAGCGACAACCGTCCGGGTTGCCTTGTTATGTCATCACCGGAACGTAGTGATGTGTGTATGTGTTTCCGTTGGGCGCGCTATCCTGCCGTATACGCTTCCCACTGACAAACGATTTAACACTGCATTTACATGAATTTCATCCCTGGTTTTATACGTCTTTCCTATAGGTTGCACTCGCTCACATTTATACGGGTTGCACCTTTGAAAAGTGTTAAGCACCGCATAAAAACAGGCTTCGCATGCAGAAGCCAGCGCTTTTTTCCAGCTAACCATTCGTTAACAATCCATTCATTTTCCAGCTTGCAAACCAGGTCACATTTAACACGGTTGCACAAAGTTGCAACATGGTGGATATTTCACGCTATCAACAGAACGCTATTACAGAACAACAGGAGTTTTGGCATGGGGATGACCACCATGGGGGTTAAGCTGGATGACGCGACCCGCGAACGGATTAAGACCGCAGCAACCCGCATTGACCGCACACCGCACTGGTTAATCAAGCAGGCGATTTTTAACTATCTGGAAAGGCTGGAGAGCGAAGACGGACTGCCGGAGCTGCCTGCCCTGCTGGCGGGCGCAGCGAACGAAAGCGAAGACGCCGCGACGGCGGTGGAAGAAAACCACCAGCCGTTCCTCGAATTTGCCGAGCAGATCCTGCCGCAGTCCGTCAGCCGCGCCGCCATTACCGGGGCTTACCGCCGCGCCGAAACCGACGCCGTGCCGATGCTGCTGGAGCAGGCCCGCCTGCCGGAAGCCATTGCCGCCCAGGCGCACAGCCTGGCGTATCAGTTAGCCGACAAGCTGCGCAACCAGAAAACCGCCACCGGCCGCGCCGGGATGGTGCAGGGCCTGTTGCAGGAGTTCTCCCTCTCCTCGCAGGAAGGCGTGGCGCTGATGTGCCTGGCGGAAGCGCTGCTGCGTATTCCGGATAAAGCCACCCGCGATGCGCTGATCCGCGACAAAATCAGCAACGGCAACTGGCACTCCCACATTGGCCGCAGCCCGTCGCTGTTCGTCAACGCCGCCACCTGGGGTCTGCTGTTTACCGGCAAGCTGGTCTCCACCCATAACGAAGCCAACCTGTCACGCTCTCTGAACCGCATTATCGGCAAGAGCGGCGAGCCGCTGATCCGCAAGGGCGTGGACATGGCGATGCGCCTGATGGGCGAGCAGTTCGTCACCGGGGAAACCATTGCCGAAGCGCTGGCGAACGCCCGCAAGCTGGAAGACAAAGGTTTCCGCTACTCCTACGACATGCTGGGTGAAGCGGCCCTGACCGCCGCCGACGCGCAGGCCTACTTGGTCTCTTACCAGCAGGCGATCCACGCCATCGGTAAAGCGTCCAACGGTCGCGGTATTTATGAAGGTCCGGGCATCTCTATTAAGCTCTCTGCCCTGCACCCGCGCTACAGCCGTGCGCAGTATGACCGGGTGATGGAAGAGCTCTATCCGCGCCTGAAGTCCCTGACCCTGCTGGCGCGCCAGTACGACATCGGCATTAATATCGACGCCGAAGAGGCTGACCGTCTGGAGATCTCCCTCGATCTGCTGGAAAAATTGTGCTTCGAGCCGGAACTGGCAGGCTGGAACGGGATTGGTTTCGTTATTCAGGCCTACCAGAAACGCTGTCCGTTCGTCATTGATTACCTGATTGACCTGGCCAGCCGCAGCCGTCGCCGCCTGATGATCCGCCTGGTGAAAGGCGCCTACTGGGACAGCGAAATCAAACGCGCCCAGATGGAAGGTCTGGAAGGCTATCCGGTCTATACCCGCAAGGTCTACACCGACGTCTCTTACCTCGCGTGCGCGAAAAAACTGCTCGGCGTGCCGAACCTGATTTATCCGCAGTTCGCGACCCACAACGCCCATACCCTGGCGGCGATCTACAGCCTGGCCGGGCAGAACTACTATCCGGGCCAGTACGAGTTCCAGTGCCTGCACGGCATGGGCGAACCGCTGTACGAGCAGGTCACCGGGAAAGTGGCGGACGGCAAGCTGAACCGCCCGTGCCGCATCTATGCCCCGGTGGGCACCCACGAAACCCTGCTGGCGTACCTGGTGCGTCGTCTGCTGGAAAACGGGGCGAACACCTCCTTCGTTAACCGCATCGCCGACACCACCCTGCCGCTTGACGAACTGGTGGCCGATCCGGTGCAGGCCGTTGAGAAGCTGGCGGCGCAGGAAGGGCAGATTGGTCTGCCGCATCCGAAAATTGCCCTGCCGCGCGAGCTGTACGGCGCAGGCCGCGTCAACTCGGCGGGCCTGGATCTGGCGAACGAACACCGTCTGGCGTCGCTCTCCTCTGCCCTGCTCAACAGCGCATTGCAGAAGTGGCAGGCCAAACCGATCCTTGAGCAGTCCGTTGAGGACGGCGACATGCAGCCGGTGATCAACCCGGCAGAGCCGAAGGACATCGTCGGCTACGCGCGTGAAGCAACCGAAGCGGAAGTGGAACAGGCGCTGGAGAGCGCGGTGAACAACGCGCCAATCTGGTTCGCCACCCCGCCGCAGGAGCGTGCCGCCATTCTGGAACGCGCCGCAGTGCTGATGGAAGATCAGATGCAGCAGCTCATCGGCATTCTGGTGCGTGAGGCGGGTAAAACCTTCAGCAACGCCATCGCCGAAGTGCGTGAGGCGGTCGACTTCCTGCACTACTACGCCGGTCAGGTGCGCGATGATTTCGACAACGAAACGCACCGTCCGCTCGGTCCGGTGGTCTGTATCAGCCCGTGGAACTTCCCGCTGGCCATCTTCACCGGCCAGATTGCCGCCGCCCTTGCCGCAGGCAACGCGTGCTGGCGAAACCGGCAGAGCAAACCCCGCTGATTGCCGCCCAGGGCATCAACATTCTTCTGGAAGCAGGCGTTCCGGCGGGCGTGGTGCAACTGCTGCCAGGGCGCGGTGAAACGGTGGGCGCCAAACTCACCTCCGATAACCGCGTGCGCGGCGTGATGTTTACCGGTTCGACCGAAGTGGCCTCCCTGCTACAACGCAACATCGCCACCCGTCTGGATGCGCTGGGTCGTCCTACCCCGCTTATCGCCGAAACTGGCGGCATGAACGCCATGATTGTTGACTCCTCCGCCCTCACCGAGCAGGTGGTTGTTGACGTGCTGGCCTCCGCCTTCGACAGCGCCGGTCAGCGCTGCTCCGCCCTGCGCGTGCTGTGCTTACAGGATGACGTAGCTGACCACACGCTGAAGATGCTGCGCGGCGCGATGGCGGAATGCCGCATGGGCAACCCGGGCCGTCTCACCACCGACATCGGGCCGGTGATCGACGCGGAAGCTAAAGCCAACATTGAAAACCCATATTCAGGCCATGCGCGCCAAAGGCCGTCCGGTGTTCCAGGCGGTGCGCGAGAACAGCGAAGATGCCCGCGAGTGGCGTACCGGCACCTTTGTGCCGCCTACGCTGATTGAGCTGGCGAGCTTCGACGAGCTGGAAAAAAGAGATCTTCGGCCCGGTGCTGCACGTGGTGCGTTACAACCGCAACAACCTCAACGCGCTTATCGACCAGATCAACGCCTCCGGCTACGGCCTGACGCTCGGCGTGCATACCCGTATCGACGAGACCATTGCGCAGGTCACCGGCACGGCCAAAGTCGGCAACCTGTACGTCAACCGCAACATGGTTGGCGCGGTCGTGGGCGTGCAGCCGTTCGGCGGCGAAGGCCTCTCTGGTACGGGTCCGAAAGCGGGCGGCCCGCTCTACCTGTACCGCCTGCTGGCAAACCGTCCGGAAAATGCGCTGGGCGTGACGCTGGCACGTCAGGACGCACACTATCCCGTAGATACGCAGGTGAAAACCGTGCTGACCCAGCCGCTGGAGGCGCTGATTAAGTGGGCTGATAATCGTCCAGAGTTGCGTGCGGTTGCCCAGCAGTACGGCGAGCTGGCGCAGGCCGGTACCCAGCGTCTGCTGCCGGGGCCAACCGGCGAGCGCAACACCTGGACGCTGATGCCGCGCGAGCACGTTCTGTGCGTGGCGGATAACGAGCAGGACGCGCTGGTACAGCTAGCCGCGGCGATGGCCACCGGATGTGAAGTGCTGTGGCCGGACGATGCGCTGCATCGCGATCTCGCCAAACAGCTGCCGAAAGCGGTTTCGGCCCGCATTCGCTTTGCGAAGGCCGATGCCCTGCTGACCCAGCCGTTTGACGCGGTGATCTACCACGGTGATTCCGACCAGCTGCGCGAGCTGTGCGAGCAGGTGGCGGCCCGCAGCGGGGCGATTGTTTCCGTGCAGGGCTTCGCCCGCGGGGAAACCAACCTGCTGCTGGAGCGTCTGTACGTGGAGCGCTCGCTCAGCGTCAACACCGCGGCGGCGGGCGGTAACGCCAGCCTGATGACAATCGGCTAACGCTGTGCTAATAAGGCTCCGGAGACGGAGCCTTATTCTATTGGGGAGTATATGAAACGATATCTTATCGCCGGTGCGGCACTGCTGCTCAGCACCAGCGCGCTGGCCAACGAGTGCGACAACGCCACTACGCAGCTTGAACTGAATACCTGTAGCGCGCAGCAGTACCAGTCAGCCGATAAAAAACTCAACCAGACCTACCAGGCCGCCATCAAACGCGCGGCGGCCCCCCAGCGCGACCTGCTGAAAAAAAGCGCAGCAGGCGTGGATTACCCTGCGCGACGCGGACTGCGCGTTTATCGGTTCGGGGACGGAAGGCGGGAGCGTCCAGCCAATGATTGTTAACCAGTGCCTGGCAGAAAAAACCGTGGAGCGCGAGGCGTTTCTGGCCTCGCTGATGCAGTGTGAAGAGGGCGACTTAAGCTGCCCTCTCCCGCCGGGCAATTAACGCACGCGGATCCCTTCGATAATCATCCGCTGCACGTTTTCGAGGGTGCTCTGGAAAAACGCCTCGTCCTGGAGCGTTTTACCGGTCACCGCCTCGACCTGGGCCGCAAAGTCAGCGTAGTGCTGGGTAGCGGCCCAGATCATAAAGATCAGGTGCTGCGGGTCGACCGGGGCCAGTTTTCCGCTGGCCACCCATCCGGCGATAATGGCCGACTTATCGTCCACCAGCTGTTTTAAATCCCCCGTCAGCTCTGCCTTCAGCAGCGGCGCGCCCTGCAGCATCTCATGACAAAAAAGCCTTGACGCCTGCGGGTAATCGCGCGACACCTCGAGCTTCAGGCGAATGTACTCCTCGATAGCCACCAGCGGGGCCAGCTCTTCGCGAAATGCCTTGAGCGGCGCCAGCCAGATATCAAGGATCTGCTGCATCACCGCCACGTACAGCGCCTCTTTCGACGGGTAATAGTAGAGCAGGTTGGTTTTAGACACCCCGGACTGCTCCGCTACCTGCTCCAGGCGCGTGCCGTGAATGCCAAACTGTGAAAAGGTCTCCAGCGCGGCGCTGAGGATCGCCTGCTTTTTGGCGCTCACCGCCTGCGAACGTTTTCCGGGTGTTTTCACTGCGCCTTGTGTCATTTCCGCTCTCCATTTTCTTTCCTGCGCTCAGCATAGCAAAACCCCCGCCTCGCCACGACCTTCTGCACTCCCATCGCGCATGAGTGCCTGTTTTCTGTGCAATGTTTTTGACCATTTAGTCCACATTTAGCGGCATCAATTCCCCAACCGCCCATTAACACATTAATAACACAAGCGTTTTCAAAACTGGCATTGCCTTTGCAAAACCACCGTTACACCTGCGACGTAATGAAGAGAGGTTCGTGATGAAAATTGGCGTATTTGTACCCATCGGCAACAACGGCTGGCTTATCTCGACCACTGCACCGCAGTACATGCCGACCTTTGAGCTGAACAAAGCCATCGTGCAGAAAGCGGAGCACTACCATTTCGACTTTGCGCTTTCGATGATCAAGCTGCGCGGCTTTGGCGGCAAAACGGAATTCTGGGATCACAACCTGGAGTCCTTCACACTGATGGCCGGGCTGGCAGCGGTTACCTCGCGGATCCAGATCTACGCCACCGCGGCCACCCTCACCCTTCCGCCCGCGATCGTGGCACGCATGGCCTCCACCATCGACTCCATCTCCGGCGGGC
>OKVS01000382.1_pt1 | contig 15747 bp, 19 predicted proteins | sample 1606911 | NCBI WGS metagenome assembly OKVS01 (sample SAMN03281016, study PRJEB24777) | human gut metagenome | isolation source: fecal sample PR161 from 1 month old female Malay infant, caesarean... | reverse complement strand
GCTGGTCGTGGTAGGTCTGGGCATTGCCCTTCGTTTCGGAGTGAAAAATACATGATTGAATTAGCGGTTGACGATCTGCACTTAACCTACGGCGACAATCCTGGCTTTTTAAAAAGGTGTCTCTATGAACCTGAAGCGCGGCGAAGTGGTCTCCCCTGTTAGGGCCCCTCCGGCAAGCGTGAAACCGACCTAAACGACCCTGCGTGCCGGTCGGCCGTGGCTGCCGGGTTGGAAAACCGATCGGGCAAAAAGGGCCTGACCGCAAGGGTTGCTGACTGATCATTGGGCAACAATAAAGTTTACGACGGCACGCCGCGCAGTGAGATCCCGGCAGAAGAGCGTAACCTGGGGCTGGTGTTCCAGTCCTATGCCCTGTGGCCGCACAAAACCGTGTTTGAGAACGTGGCCTATCCGCTCAAGCTGCGTAAAGTTCCGGCCAAAGAGATCCAGCAGCGCGTACAGGACGTGCTGGACCAGCTGGGTCTGGGCCATCTTGGCAAACGTCACCCGCACCAGCTCTCCGGCGGGCAACAGCAGCGCGTGGCGATTGGCCGGGCGCTGGTGTACAACCCACCGGTGATTTTGCTGGACGAGCCGCTTTCCAACCTCGACGCCAAGCTGCGCGAAGAGGCCCGCGTGTTCCTGCGCGAGCTGATTATCAAACTCGGGTTATCCGCGCTGATGGTGACGCACGACCAGAACGAAGCGATGTCCATATCCGACCGCATCCTGCTGCTTAACAACGGCAAAATTGAGCAACAGGGCACGCCGCAGGAGATGTACGGCTCGCCGAAAACGCTGTTTACCGCCGAGTTTATGGGCAGCAACAACCGCCTGCACGGCAAGGTCACCGAAGTGCGCGACGGCAGAGCGCGTATCGAAGGGAAAGGCTGGGTGCTGTGGGGCCAGGCGGGCGAAGGGGTACAGAGCGGTAATGACGCTACGGCGGTGATCCGGGTCGAGCGCGTGGCGGTGGTTGAGGGGCCAGGGGAAAATCAGCTTGAGCTGCCGCTGCTCACCAGCATGTATCTTGGCGACCGCTGGGAGTACCTGTTCCGCACGCCGGGAGATGATTTTGTCATTCGCGCGTACGGGCATGAGGTTCGGGATCCGCAGCACTGCCATCTTTCGCTGCCGGAGAAGCATGTTTGGGTGTTCCCGAAAAACTGATAAAAAAGGCTGCGTACTGCAGCCTATTTTATTTTAACAGCGTGAACAACCGTTTATGTCTACGCCGTTGTGAAACATACCCGCTAAGTTATTTAAAATTAAACAAGTTAACTCTGAAGATCTTCCTGTTGTTTACGATAATGTCCGTTCCGCTTATTAACCCTGAGTTGTCCAATGAAGACACGGTCATTATTACTGGCGCTGTTCAGCCTCAATTTAGTTACCGCCTGCAGCGCATCTCATCCGGATAAGGTTGAACAGATACATCATCTGCAGGTTCCGCTAGTTCTACCGGGAGATAAACCGCCTTCCATTCCGGCCTCGCATATTGCAGCGCTTTATCAGGAGAATAAAGTACAGATAGACAGATTATCGGCACAACTGAAATCAGAGTATTTACAGCACGCTACCGCGAAGGATATTTTTACCGAAGATAGCCCCGTTCAGCCAGTCTACGCCTCGCTGACAAAACTAGAACAGCTTGAAATGATTAATCAGCAATACCTGAAAGACAAAAACGTTACCGGCCTGCAAAAGATTAAACTTGCTCTTGATCCTTTAGTTACTTAAATACCAAAAAGCCCAACTGCTAAGCAGTCGGGCTTTTATCATTGAGAGGCTAACAACGATCAATCGTGCTGTCCAAATCGCCATGTCAGGCCTGCTGTTACGGAGCTTACGTCGCTGCTGACACCAATCTGGTTGGCATTACCCACATTGCTTACCCATTGATATTCGAGGCGACCAGCCAAATTTTTGTTGAACGCATACTCCGTCCCCACCGCGGCAAGCGGGCGAACGCCTGTATCGAAACGATTGTGACCACTTACATCAGATTCTGCCCGATATGCCATCGCACCGGCGCGCCCATAGATATCCCAGCTGTCGGTCACGGCATAGCTGGCTTTTAAGGACATCTGCAGCCCCTGGCTTTTCATTTGTGCGCCCGCACTATGATTGCCTTTAATCTGCATATTTCCTAAATAATCGTAACCACCTTCTACTGCCAGCCAGGGTGTCATCTGATAGCCAGCGTAAACCCCGCCACCGACGTTATTATGATCGATATTATACTGGCTGGAGCCACTGTTATTATCGCTCGCTTTTGAACCGGTGCTGGCGTCAAAATAGTGTGACCAGCCGAATTTAGCCCCGCTGTACCATGTACCTGTATCCGCAGCTGCAAATGCAGTTGTGGCTGTGAATGCGTTAGCAATAATTAATGCAAAAAGTGTCTTCTTCATACAAATCCCGTTTACTCCGTTGAATAGTTTCAGTGAGCAAACGATATCGACAAACGAGAACAACGTGAAATACTTTTCTGTTTAATTTTAAATTTAGAACGACTCCGGTAAATCTCCCAATTCCATTAAATACCCGCCGCGCTTAAATGCGATATATTGACCTTGCTTAAGGGCTGATAATACGTTGAGAATACTGCTGCGTGAAAGAAGCGTACGATCCTGAATATATTCCAGAATGCTGATTCGCATACGCGCCTCTTCGGGCAATAATACCATTTCCTGCAAATAACTGCGAATCACGGAATAGGTACGTTGCTGCACGACCTGCGCATCACGATAAATGAGATACGCCGTATGATACGACAGCAAGGCCGCAACATCTTCCCAGACGCCCTGTTGACGAAATAGCGTAGCTGCTTCATCTGCATCAGCACGTAAAATGATAGACTCTCTTTCTGCACGTAAAATATGCCCCTGTGTCGGCTGAATCATCTCGGCAATGCCGAACAGATGAGGCTCAAAAACGGTCACCAGGAGCAGACCATCAGATGCCCGCAGCAAAGAAAGCTCACCCTCCTGAAAAAGATACATTTGCTGGTGGCCTTTGTGTTTTCAGGTGATCCGTTTACGCGGCACGAGCTTCACTTTTTCCGCGATCGGCTCAAGGATGGCAGTAAGACGTTCAATAGATTGTTCAGGCCGAACGGGAGGTAAAATATTCATGACACCACCTTTTAGCGTTGTGTAATAGCCATTATAGACTACAGCGGTCATGGCTCAGACAAGTATGAGGGAGAAGTGATATCAGATGGAAAAGGATGAGTAAAAAGAAATTTTGTTTATTTTTGGATTTCCCCTCAGAACATTAGTGATATATAACTGATATTTATTGGTGCTTGCTTTAAAACCCATGAAAAACCACGGAGAAAAGACCATTAAAACCTGAATAACCTTGCCTTTTTACGCATCATTTCATTAATGATTATTCTTAACACAGCAATAAACACTTATTATTTCTAAATAATTACGAAACTTAAAAAGGAAATAGGCCGTTCCGGCTTTCGCATTGTATATAAATTCTGACCATTCTCATTCGAGCCCATACATTCCGGTAATTAATATGAGTAAAATATATTACGCATAAATTAATTTTTCAGGCTGTTACCCTGATGAAACCTATGTTCGCCATCTTATCCCCCTTTCCATGATGTTATAAAATGCCATAATATATTAAACTACAATACTGTATTACCTTAAATTAAGGCTTTTTACTACAGGAAGACAGTGTTTCGCCTGTTGTAAAATTGCGAGGCAAATTGCAACGCATACAAAGCTGTGTGACGCAGTGGCACATTAGAATATTTCATGCAGATCCAGTGAAATTATTAGGGTGCTAATATTTTCACTTAACAGATCTGAAACAGCGCTAGGATATTTTCAGCAATGAGATATATGCTTGAGCGAGAAAGAGATCAGCCTCCCAAGCGGGGATGGTATTACCAAGGTTCATTTTGTAACTTTCTGATATTTTCCTAACTCTACAGCATAACCAGATGCATGAGTCCTAACACTAAAAATATTAACATTCGGAATATTTACAGAGCAAATATCTATCAATATTTTTTGGTGAGGCAATGGCATTTTACTCCCAATGAATATGGAATCTATTGCATCATGAGAATATTTATATAACCCAGGATTTTCGGTAATTATTCTACACTCGTATTCATATTCCCAACCAGTGTGTTTAGTATGTATGGCCTGCGTATAAACATTTTTTGAAAGGTCAACCAGATCAAAAAAGTCTACGTTATACATTTCATCTTGGTAGTGAACTTGAGCAATATTAAAATTTGCCTCATTCATTTCTCTTAATGATGACAACAAATACTCTGGCTTGAATTTTATACAGAATCCCTTCATACCATCTGCGTAATGAGACCACATCATAACATTACTAACATGTGATGCATCTACATTTGGTATATCACTTGCTAAACAAAATGCACTGATATTCTGAAAGGCATTGTGAAATCTATTATATGTCGTAGATATTGCCTGCTCTATAGTTTTTTTGAAACCTTCCGGAGACTGTTCGTAATTCCTCCTGATTATTTCTGAAACTGGTTCTGAAAGAACATTTTTAGGGAGTGTATTACCCATATGCTGAAACAATCTTTCTTTATCAAGTTCTATATCTGGGCGCTTAATCAGAAACTGACCTTCGAAAGGATCATTAAAGTCAGCCAATCTTGAAAACCAAGCTTTCCCTTCAGCTAAAGCTGATAATGAGTTTATATTTAATGCTGAAAATTTATAAAAGAAAGGAAAAGGTATTCCCATTTTGTAGTCCTTGTCTCACTTACAATTTCGGACAATAGTCTCGATTCATCAACCCACGACATTATATCCTAAACTATTTGTTTAGGTGTGGGTTAACGATCACATGATGTTTGTGCTATTTATCAGATTTCAAGCAATAGCAGCCATAAAGCCCCGCTAGTGGTACAAGCAACAAGCGGAGCCGTTAGGCGACTACATCAATGTTCAGAGAGATCACACCTTATCAGGGTGCTCGTGTACCTTTCGGAGCGTGAGCGAAGCGCTGGCAGAGCCTGCATATCGTGTGCAGGTACGTTTACCACTATACACCTGTTTACGCAGCCAAAAGGCCGCACATCGGGCTTAAATGCGTATGATCAATCTGTTCGGGAGTTATGCCAGGTATGCGGCTTTTTGTTCGTTGTTGTGCTGTCGCGGTAAGAACCAGGAACCACCGCCAGCGTGATGATATGCTCTATTGTACCACAGACCAATCACGCGACAGGTGCGGGCGTAGAGCAATGGGTAGTTTAAGTTGTACCTGCTAAAGCAGGGCTACGTAACTAACTGATAAGCTATAACTTATTGATTTATCAGGAGGCTGGAGCGGGCGAAGGGAATAACACAAAGGCTTTAGAAGCTAGCAATACCTAGTATGGCCAAGTTATAAGTATGATTCTATACACATTCCTATACACACCATACCGACTATTCAATCCATAGTTAACTTGGACACGAACATTTTTAAGGTTGAGAATTTGGTTAAATTTAAATTAACACCTTGAAACCAAGGGTAATAACCGCCATTACGGCGGTTTATACTACTTGGATTTTAGACAAACTATCTGTGAATCAAACTCCCCGTAACATCTTGATGTTTCGTAACTCAAGCACACCATGATAATGCTTTTTCGACGAAGTCCGCTGTATCATCGCATACGACTACTTCAAAGTTTCTGTCCTTAGCTTGATAAGTAAACATATCTATTTCACCATCAATACTTTTCTTGAGTGATTTTGGTAAAGAGTCAACCCCTTGAGGTTTTAAAACAAAAGCACTTTTAGATTTGGTTTTGCCATGAGAGGCTAAATTAACCAAAGAGAGATCTCTCATAGCTTCATAAAAACGAGTAGATCTGCGTTCAACATCTATATAGTCTGCAGATATTACTGTTGCTACTTCACTTAATCCATGTTTTCGCAAAGGAATATAGACGGACACATCCGGTCTAACTTCTAAAATGGATTATCAGGAATGTACCCTTTAAATTGTTCTGGCACTTCGTCCTTCAATGCTGTCAGTAATCTTTTAGTTGTTAAAGGAGAGTATCTAGACTTTTTCTCTTTAACTTTATAAGCCGTTACAACTTGACTCATTAATTGCTCTGTCAGCAAGGCAACACTATTAGAGAAAGCAATACCCTGTTCTTTTATTTTAATCTGGGGGGTATCAATATTACCAGATATAGTGTTGCTACCAATCATAACCTTAATAACATCAAATGCCAGAGATGCATCGCTTACTATCGAATCACCAAAAAAGCATTTTATCTTTGATAAATCATCAATAAGCTTCATATTCAAAACATTGTTATTTTCATCACTAACGACGATTCCAACGTTAATAACCTCCTGAGTATTGAAAAAGGGCATCCACTGTATTTTATGCCAATTAAATTGTTTCATTTATCTGGCTCCTGCCATATTTGCATATGTAGCCGTCCTAACATTCTTAGATCTATCCTCAATAAAATCAATCATTTCTTGATAGTCAGGACTCATTTTTACGGTATTTGCGATAATACTTATTATGGAGTTTTTCACGTTACTAAAAGCTAAAGCATGCTTAGATGATTCGTTTAAAAGATCTACATCTAATGGATTTTTCCCCATCACTGTGGAGGTATTGATATAATGTACATTTTTGAAACACTGCTTGGATTGCAGGCAACTCCTAGTCCAATTCATTTGAACAGGCATTGAACCATGATCGATAACATAATTTGCATTGGTACCAAACAAAATGTTACCTGCATTTCTATCTGTGTTTGCAACCCACTCATCAAAAGCAATTAGTGAGTTATTTTTATTCCAATTGCTTATCTTCTGTTTAAAAAACGCTGTTTGAAGAACGATGTTACTATGATAAGTATTTATGTTTATTCCTGGAGCACTAGATATTAAGAAAGCATAATTTGAATTATAATGCTCTTTATTGTTCGCAAGACCTCTACGTTTGTAAAAGTCATCAATAAGTGCACGTGTTACACTATCTATTTCAAGTAGATATGCTTTATTTGCCACATCCAGACCGCTTGCTTTGGCAAGTATATAACCGACCATCTCATTTATTACAAACTTATCATCATTATAAACCTTCATATAATAGACATTAGTTTGGTTTGCTAAATCAAAGTTTGAACAAATGAATGTTTTTGCAATTAAACCAGACGCAGGAAGCTCGGTTATTACATTTATAAAACCATCATTTACGATAGGTAAAGTAAGCTGACTCACCGAAGCAGCTCCTGACACGTTGGTTTGCTGTGACTGATTGTTGGCCATACGTTATCTTCCAGAGAACTTTTCTAAATCTTAAAGTAGTAAATCAGAAAATCCATGGCCCCTACTTTTTTTGCCTAAATCGGTTCAAAATCAGTTTTTTTTACGAGCTACAACTTGCAACCTTAAGAAAACCAACAGCCGCATTTAAATAAAACACTTTTAAAACATGACGTTATAATTACTTAGAGTGAATGGACGTTAACATTTTTTTTGATAAAGCATAACTTCACACAATTAATTAACATGCTAATAAACTCCTTTAGCAATAATTAATTGGTCTAATACTTAGCTTTAGTGAATTCGTGGTACTGATTTAATCAACTGTAACTTAGAGCGCGTTCAGCCAAAAATCCCCACTGGCGCTGCCGGTGTGTGACAACTTTTGACGACTCAATCAGAACGCCAGCGTCCGGGTAAACCAGAACAGCGATCTGAAAGAGGGTTGAGGATGGTTGCAAAGGGGGAGTGCTTAACACCTCCCCTTCACGAGTTCGTGTACCTGAAGTTTTCTAAAGCGCTAGCGGTTGACACTTTCCCCCTAGTTTTCCCTAGTAAGGCATAACAAACCATAACAGGCTGACACCTGCCCTGCTTCGCATCAGTATTAACAAAAGTTAACAGCCAAGGCTCAACAAATCTCAACGCCAGCCCTTTACACTTCTGCTGTAGCTGCTGTTCGCAGGCGTCAGGATCCGTTAGGTTGGGTTGACACTTTTCCCAGTTTTTCGCGAAAAAGTGTCAAGTTTGAGGGACTGGGGGTTTACAGTTTTTCGCCGTCCAGCAGGCAGAGTGACATTAAACCAGTTTTGTTCCAGTCATCCAGCGTATCGGGGTGCATTGTGGCAACGTAAGCCAGCTCAGAACGAAGAAACCGTAAAGCGCCTGCTGCACGGTCTTTGCCATAGAAGCTGTGGGTTTCTTCATCCTGCCGGAAGAGAATCAGCAGTTGTTCATCGGGCTTGTGCTGAACTTCAAAACCCAGCTCAGCGGCTGCTGCCTCTGTTCGCTGGCCAGCATCAATATCAGCCGGCAGCTCTTTCCCGCCATCATGCCCCCATACCCATGCGGCGGCCTGCGCCCACGTCATTTCAGTCTGGTGTTCGCCAGCACCAGCAGAATTTTGTTTAGCCTGCGATGCGTCAACATCCACTTTATCGCCTGAAATTACGATTTCACCGCGAGCTATCCAGCCGTAAACAGTTTGCCGGCTGACGCCCATATGCCTGGCGTAGGCTGATTTACTTAACAGCATCCTGTGTTTCCCTCCGGGCAGAAAAAAACCGCCCTCAGGCGGCCTGCTTCTCTTCTGAATGTGTCTGCCGCTGGCTGCCTTTGAGCATCGCGCTGACATGTTCGCTTAACTGATCAAGGCCGGTCATGCGGGGCAGAACTTCTGATGGATCGTCGTTCTTCCCGTAAACGAGATTGTTATACCAGGTTCGGACGGCTGTAATTTGTGCGACGTCCTTCCTTACCGCGTCGACCAGATCGGCAACCGCGTTAATCACCTGCCCGTTCTCTGATGCAATACGGGAGAAGCCGAGACGTTTTAGCTGTTCCGTATCGAGTCCCGAACACACAGCGTGCGCCCTTAGTAAGGCGTCCGCCAGCTCCTGATGTTTTCCACTGTGCATCGACAGCAGCATTTTTTCCTGGCTACGGCGATCCAGTCGGGCGAATGCCTGGCGCATTTCACTGTCACGCATGAATCCCTGAACATCATCAGATGCCAGGGGATTAACCGGCGCGAGCTTGTTCTTCAGATAATCGAGAATGTTTGCGGCCTGCTCGCTTACGGCTGCGACACCGCGGGTAAAGTCTTTGAGCGTGTCCGGGTTCCGGGCTTCACCTGCCCTGCGGTTTTTTGCCTGTTCGTTCAGATCCGGATCGTTGCGGATAACGTCCAGCAAATCCGCCTCAGCTTCGGCCTGCTGCGCCGTTGTCCTCAGGCTGGTGAGTTCGCCCGCCATACCACGGAATAAAGCGGCCATCTGAGTATTTGGCGCAACAACCTTACCGGCATAACCCGCCAGCTCGATGCTGTGTTTCCCTATTTTGATTGAGTAGCTCACTGGCCAGCCTCCATTTTTGACAGCCCTGCATCAAATACCTTGCGTGCAACAGCATGGATTGACGGCGCGATCCCCATGCCTGACTTCTGGCGCTCCCTCTCCTGAATGGTTTTCAGAGCCTGAATCTGTTCCCCGTTCAGCAGAACGGGCTTAACGTTAACCTTGCTCATGATGCCCCCTGTTAAAGCGATCGTTAAAGTTTCATTAATCGCAACAATCAAATAATAAATTGCGATTTATGAAACGATGTTAATGAAATAGCAGGGGTGCACAACGCGAAAAGTGTGGATGCGTTTTAAAGAATTTGCCCTCAAGGTATACATGGTGTTCATAAAGGCAATATATTTCTTTTAAAACAATATATTAACCTATGAATACCAGCCTACATTTTGGGATTTGAGGTCTACACGGTATACATCATTCTGTTTAATAAACCATCAGATGATTAATGAGAAAATGAACACCATGTACACCCTGTGTATACCTGAAAACAAGGTATACATGGCTTATTTCACTGATTTATATATAAATTATTCTCTCGATGTATACCATGTATACCTTTCTCCATATTTATCTGAACTTCATTCTTTATGACCGGCTACAGGATGCGTCTGAGGTAACCAGTCTTCCGCACTTTCCGAAAGTTCAACGTTAGTCACCATGCCACGGGCTCTACGTTCCTTACGGTACTCGTGATTAAACTCCCGCATCGCGCTTTCCATCCCCTCTGCGAATTTATTCAGCGTCAGCGGCTTGTCGAAACCGTTGGCCTCCAGGAATGCCAAATAAGCGTGATAGAGATAAATTCGCGGATAGTGAGGCGGATTGCGGTTTCCTACCATCATTCCCGCACAATCAGCCAGTCGCTCAAGGTGAGCGCAGAAGGCATACAGCGGATCCGTTTTCTGCTTCACCTCCAGTGCTTCTTCGCTGTTCCGTTGCTCCAGCAGCAGCGCCCGCGCTTTTTCCGGGTCCGCAAAGTTCGCCAGCAGCCGGCGAACAACTACCGGAATTTCAGCGGATATCTTTTCTGCCAGGTCGGGATCTTTATCCTCTTCGCTGACGCGCCGGTTAAACTGGAAAATTACGCGGCGCCGGGAAACGCCGCCGGCACGTTCGGTGAAAATCATCGGCGTGTTGTTCGTGGCCACAACCACCGCCCGCAGAACGGCGGTGTACTGGTGCTCGTGTTTGGGGTCTATCTCCACGGCATCCCCGCCGGTTATCGCTTTTATCCCGGTGCCTTCTCCTGAATATTTGGGCTGATCAGGAAGCGTTATCATGCTTTTCCCAACGAACTGCGCCCGCCCGCGCGCGCTGTCGAGCGCCGCCATGTTCCCGCTGGCGGTGTTATGCGCCCCAGCCAGCATCGTGGCGATGTGGGTAAAGACGCTTTTCCCGCTGCCGCCCTCCCCGGTTATCTCGAGGAAGAGCTGCCAGTCGTAGCGGTTTGCCAGCACCATAAAGAGCGCCGCAGCGATGCGCTGCATCTTAATTGCGTCTCTATCTGATGCGTAACTTAGCCACTTATGGAAGTTCGGCGCGTGGTCGCGGAGGTTTTCGCCCGGCACCGCCGGCGTGTAGGTCACGCCGTTGTGGTTGGTCAGCCAGTTATCCTGGCTGTGTTCGGAGAAAACGCCGGTTTCCATATCGTAGACGCCATTAGCAAAGGGGATGAGGCTGCGCCGCGGCTCCCCCATTACCGGGATAACGATTTTCAGGGCGTCGATAACGTTGTTGATCGCGCGCTTGCTGAAGTTGGTTTTGTTCTCGTTGTAGATAGCCACCATTTCGCGGCTCAGCTCGAGCAGTGACGTTTTCTCCCAGATGCCAGCGCGGTAGACGTACACGCCTTCGCTGTTTTCATTGATCGCAATGCCGGTGTAACGCGCGGCCAGTATGAGCGCCTTTTCGTTATCAGCCAGGTCGCGGAGGTTTACATCCGTCAGCGGTTTGCCGATCACCATACTTTTGCCGGCTTCCGCATCGGCTTTGAGGCGCGGCAGCTGCGGCGTCCAGTCCTCCAGAAGCTGATAACCTTCAGAGTAGAATTGCGCGCGCTCCACGCCGGCCACCGCCAGCTTTGTCGCGAGAATGGTTATCTGTCGTTCGGTCAGATGCCCGCCGCGGCAAACCCGCGCATAGAGCCGGCCATCATCCACAATGCGGATATTCTCCAGTTCTGCCAGCTGCTTTTTATCCAGCACAACCGGCGGCACCGTATCGCCAATCGGGTTCATTTCCTGCCATGCTTTGGCGAAAGTCCAGGCATCGGCGCCGGCAAAGATGATTGACTCCTCCATGAGATCCGCCGGCTGCTTTTTAAGGTTTGGTGCATTCTTCATTTTCTGTTCCCTCGCTCCCTGATGATTTCCCGCATAACCCGAATTCGTTCGATGCCCTGTACCCGCATAATCCGATCGATATCTTTTTCGCCGGCGACCGACGCGGAAGAAACAAATTCAAATTCCCGCACCAGTCTTTCTGGCGTGCAAAAACACGGTGAGCTGTACCCCTCGCGGCAATATGTCACTCTGTCGAATCGGTAACTTTCGATAATTACGATGTTGCCGCGCCCGTCCTTCCATTTATCGCCCGGCCTGATTTCAGGGTGAGCGCGGCCACCAGCAGCTAAGCCGGAATTTTTAATCGTCATAATTTTTTACCTCACGCCGCTGGCGGGATTACCTGATAACCAATTTTCTTCAGAAAGCGCGCGGCACTCTCCACCGTAAAAATGATCTCGTCGTCCATAAGGGGGCGCATCGACTGAAGACCGTTTGACGTGTCCACCAGATAGCGGCCGCCGGCCGGGAAACTGAAAACGTTTTTGCCGTCGGCCCGGCGAACCAGATCATAAACAGGAGTCATAATTTCTCCTCCCCGTTCCTTAATGACTGGCGGGCAAAACAATATCGCGCGCTATTTAATTGCTCAGATACGTGATCGAGAAAAGCACCGAGACGGCAAAATTGGATAACCATTTTCATACAGATACCTCCATGGCCAGACGGGATTGAATGGCGGAGGCCTTACTGCCTAACTGGAGGTAAGTTCGGGTGATTGCCGGGTTACTGTGCCCGAGCATTTCAGAGGCGACCAGCAAGCCCTGTTCGCCGCCGGCGGACATGAGATTAAAGGCGGCAATCTTGCGGCTGGAATAGGCACTCAGGCGCAGACGCGTGTTTACCACGCGGGTAAACCACAGCATTACGTTGTGCAGTTTCTTCCAGATCGTCTGGCGGCTCACGCTACCTTCCAGAGACTGGCAACGGTTACTTTCAATCTGGCTGCGGGAAAATACCAGGTCGTCACCGATAAGATTGCGATCCATGCGTTCACGCAGTCGTTTGATGATGCCCGGCGGCAGCTGTTTGGTATCGTGCTTCACTTCAGCCTTTGCCACCAGCTCAAACACGATCGCCTGTTCTTCTTCCGTCATGCCGGCGGCCAGCTCGTCGCAGCTCACGCTATCCCAGTGCATGTACCCAATGTGATCGCCAGCAAGCCGGGCAGCGTCCTTACGATGCCGGCGAACAATCTCGATCCCCTTCCGGGTCGCTCTGGCTTCTGCTGCTTTGGTCTGCTTCGCTACGATAATTGTTGCAATGCCGGTTTCCCAGTTGATGCAGGAGTAACGGAAGTTGCACACGTCGCTGGTACGCCAGCCGGTAACGGTCGCAATATCCCACCAGAGTAAAACCCAGTCCGGCTGTGTCTGCTGGATGCGTTCACGCAGTTTGCGCTGCTCTTCCCGTTCGTAAACGGGGGTCATGGTGCGGGTGCCCTTCGTGGTAGTGGCTTTTACCACGTTGCCGCGCAGCGCGCGGGCTTTTGCTGTCAGGGTCTGGAGGTTAAACATGCTGCACCTCCTCAACGCGAAAACGACACGCCAGAATACAGACACATCCTGCGGGCGTTTTTTCGCGTGCTTCGCGCTCGGTGGAAGCAGTAACATTGACGATCTGATTAGTGAATTCGCCCAAGGTGAGAAAACGCCATGTAAATTCAAGGCGTGTTTGGGTAGACTTAGTGCAAGCCATAATGTTACCTCAACTAACGTTTTGGTTAGACGCCCCGGTACTGCTCCAACAGTCTGGGGCGTTGTCTTTTCAATGTACGCCGTGCTAACGTACGTACATAACAAAAACCATACTATGAGGTTATGTACGTACGTGTCAACTGCAAAACGAGATAAAACACCTAAGGGTGAGGGCTGGTCGCCTACTTTCCAGATCGAATTAATCCAGAGCTGCGCCAGCAATTGAATGAAGCAGCTGAGCGCGCAGGTATGAGCCTTGGTAATTGGATGAAGGAACTTGCCCGCGCTGAGCTCCGTCAAACAAGGCATAGAGCCTAAGGCTGATCCGTCAGCCTTTGAGCCGGGTAATAATCCCGGCTTCTTCCTGCCTTTTTATTCATCGCTATTTTCCTTCAGTAACTCGGGTTGATACTTACGCCACAGCTGAATCTCCTCTTGTTCAAGAGCTTCTTTTGCCCCCTTACACTGCTGCAACTTATACCCGCGTTTGCTGGCCTCTTGCTGATAAGCCGCCATGCGCCGGCTAAAGTCGTTCAGGAACGCGAACGGCACACCATAAGAGCCAGTTTTGCGGATAGAAGGGATAACCTCGCGAAATACCCAATTACTGAAACGATGGGCGAATGTGCCCGGCGTAATAGCTTTACGGCTGCGGGCGATCAGCTTGTAGAAACCAGATTCAGATACAGCGCTATGATTTGGGTTCCCGCGAATACCGTAAGTTAAAGTTACGGTATTTCTCTCGTCATCATCCAGAGCCTGCAACGCCATGCGTGAATTGGATAGTTCCAGCGCCGCGCAAACATCTTTTGCAACGAACCACGGTTCACCGTTGATCTTAACAATACGGACTTTCGCAGCCTCAAATTTAATGACCGAAATATCATCGCTGCTGTTTTCAGGTTGAGCTAAACCCTGCCCGGCTAGGGCATTTTTGTTAGTCATAATAAATTTCCCGGGCTAAGTTACAGTTGAGGTTTAGTGGAAATTAATGCATCACGTTCTTCGATACGCTGGCTTATCCAATCATCAACTTCACTTTCAACAAATGCGATGGCTCGAGAACCAATCTTGACCGATTTAGGAAAGCGATTGTCTTTAAGAAGACGATAGATCCAAGCCTTGCTATATCCAGTGCGTTTTTGTACTTCAGCCAATCTGATTAAAGAGTGGGACATATTTACCTCATAACGTCTATTGTGGTGTACGAGATAAATTCAACCAGATATCAGATTAGCTGTGTGGAAGTCGGTATGATTTTAATTGGAAGTGACAACTGCGAGAATGGATCAGTCTTACAGGTTTTTTTAGAACCTGTAAAAACAAGGTTTTGGAAGTGCGGCGTCAGTTTTGGAAGTCTTTACTTCGAAATTTTGGAAGCGTGAAGCTCAAGAGCTTCATCTATCAACATAATCAGTGCTTTACTGGTTACATCTATACCGTCTCCATGGTCATTAATCAGTTTAGTCGCAGTCCTTGCCACCTCAGATTTGTTTAATTTGCCACCACGCAGATATTTCCCCTGACTTTTCTCGAGAGCAATTGCCATTCCGGCTATCAGTTTGAGTGCTGTGTCTTTGCCAGCGAAGTTGCCCCACTGGGTGGGTTCGTGTAAATCTTCATTGCACTGCTCGGAATTTAAATCAGGGGAGTGGCTATCAATCATCCTTAAACCACTCTCAATTTCATTAGCAACCCAAGGCCAGATATCCTTTGCGAGGAAGGTTGCATTAACAATCGGAGTATCCAGAGTTATAGATTCAACATCTACTTTTAATCTGACGGCCTCAGGTAGACCATATTTATAATCAGCTAACTTGAAAGCTTGAAGTGGCTTTAATTCCTTTAGCTGAATGGCTTGTATGATGGTTTCCTTGTAAATAGATGCCTGTTCATGTCCTATATAATTCCCTTCTACTGCTTTTTGGACGCTATCAACCTTTTCAGATATTCCAGCCATAACTAAGGCTGCCTGATCCAAAGATACAATTCGCAAGCGTCCAATATGCACCGGTAAATCGAACATTACGTCACCTCACGCCCTCTATTAATTGAGCGGCTATGCCAGCCCGCAGAGGTGTACGGGTTTTCGGGGATCAGCCTAGACATAGCCTATTCTTTGTTCGTCTACCGAAGTCTACTACTGTCAATTAGCACTGTCTATACATACAGTTAAGTGCTTTTTCCAAACGTTCCATGCACTACATTTAATGAGATGGTCACTCCCTCCTTCCCGGTACTATGCTGAGGATAGGCTTTCATTCGGAGAACTATCATGGAAAACATTGCGCTCATTGGTATCGATCTGGGTAAAAACTCTTTCCATATTCAT
>OKVS01000380.1_pt1 | contig 15916 bp, 15 predicted proteins | sample 1606911 | NCBI WGS metagenome assembly OKVS01 (sample SAMN03281016, study PRJEB24777) | human gut metagenome | isolation source: fecal sample PR161 from 1 month old female Malay infant, caesarean... | reverse complement strand
TGGCTGAATGATATAGAGCAGGGCGGTATACAACAATTCCAAGCGATTATCCGTCTTTTTAGTTTCGGCGGGCAAATTCTAAGCATTTGGGCCAGGTAAAGCTATCTCTTATGCCACATAGCGCTTCAAACGGAAGTAACGACGGCCCAGTCGCCAGCGCAGTCGGGGACTTTTTGCATTTTTCCAGATGAGTTTCCAGATCCCTTTATCGAAAAACTCTTTGATAATAAATGCTTTTTTTTGCTCATCTTTCATGTTGTCGAAAGTATGAATGATGCCCAGCCCTTCTTTGGCAATTTGCCAGTGGCAAGCAGGGATCCCTTTCACTTTATCGGGGTAGCGCTGATTAATGGCATCGAGCATCTGCAGGATTTTCATGTAGTGACGCGCCGAGCGAATGAGCGTGTCGTCATTGTCCGGCATATGAGACACCGACGCAGAGTGAATGTAGTAGTCGTAGTAACGTTCACTGGTGTACTGCACCCGCTCCGCCGCCAGCAGTACTTCTGTGGTCCACGGAATATCCTGATGGCGCAGCCCCGGTTCAAAGTGAAAACCGTGCTCGCGAATAAAGTCATGACGATAGATGTTCAGCCAGGTCACGTGCAGGAACTTACGGGAGTCGAGCGCCATTTTGAGCCATGCAGGGCCGGACATGACGCCCGTTGATGCCAGTTTGTCTTCAGGGAAAATAGGGCGTGAAGGCTTCTTATTATTTTCCCATACGTAGTTGCCGTTACAGGTAGCGACATCAAGACGTTGCGTAACAGCCATATCAAGCAGGTGCTGATACATGCCGGGTTTAAAGACATCATCAATATCAGGGAAAGAAAGATATTGGCCCGTCGCGACGGCCAGACCGGTATTACGCGCGATGGATACGCCCTGATTTTGCTGCTCAATAACCTGCATCTGCGGCAGCTTTTCGCGCCAGTTTTCGACGATCTGCATCGAACGGTCCGTGGAGCCGTCATTGACGATGATGACTTCCATGCTGTCGATGCGTTGATCCACAAGGCAGGTAAAGAACTGATCCAGGAACGCTTCACCGTTATAAACGGCTACCACCACGCTTAATAATGGCGCTGAATTTTGCATAAGAAACCTGATTATTTTTGATTGTCGACCAAAGCAATATATTGCTGGCAAATGGCCTTGATACCGAACGATGCAATGGTTGCGCGATCAACGACCGGTGGAGAGGTATAAATATCCGCCAGCGTTTTTGCCAGAGACTCGTCATTCATCTCTGCCAGACCGCGGGATAAGTCTCCCTTGAGGATTTCGGCGGGGCCACCTGGACAATGTGTACTGACGGGTGGCGTCTGGCAGATAATGGATTCAACCAGCACATTACCAAAACCTTCGCAGTCAGAACTTAACACTAAAAGGCGTGCCCCTTTAATCCAGGGATAAGGATTAGGTTCGAACGGACGGAAAACCGTTTTGTCTTCAATGCCCAGTTCGCGGGCAAGCTGCTTAAGCTTTTGAATTTTAGCCTCAGAGCCATTGCCCATCATAACCAGCGTAGTATTGAGCTGACTCAGCGCGAACGCCCGTAGCAGGCGATCGTGACGCTTGTGTTCATGGAAGCGGCCGACGTGAATGATGTAATCCTTTCCCTGCATCTCAAAGGGGGCGTCCGCCAGACGCTGGATTTCAGGAATATCAAAAGGATTATGGATTACCGCTGTGCGTCGGAGATTCAGGGCCAGCGTTTCTGAAAGATCTTTCAACACGGCGCCTGAGACGGCGACCACGTTGCGGTTTTCGTAGGTATGGCGAATTTTAGTGTGTTTAAACCATCGTGAAAGCCCACGGCGATGGCGAAGGTAGGAGAATGAGAACATGCCATGCACGCAGAACCAGACTTTATCGCGCTCCAGGGCGCGGCAGTGCGCCACGATGCGGTCAGTTTTGTGCAGATGCGAGAACACCACATCAAATTTGCCGCTGCGCTCCGCCCGCTCGATAGCCTGATCCAGCAGCCTGGCGCGGCGTGGGATCTCCGTCAGCTTCCGCCACGGTTTTTTGCAGGTATCCTGAACGACCTGATAATCGATGCCTTCCGGAATGGCGTAGTCGCACACTTTCCGCAGCGAGAAGAGAGAGACCTGATGCCCCATCTCTGTTAATCCGCTGGAGAGTGTAAGAACCGTTTTTTCAGCTCCTCCACCGGGTAAACCATCAATAATCATTAGGATGCGCATTTTTAATCCAGTAATTTTTGATAAAGCGAAATAAGCTGACTTGACAGTTTTTCGGGGGTGGCGTCTTTTACACGTTCACGTGCCGCTCGTCCCATATCGTTATTTTTTTCCAGCGAAGGGGTGGCCGCTACCGCCTCCTTCAGGGTGCTGATATCAAGTGCGTCACAGTAAAATCCGTTCTGGCCTTGCTGAATAAATTCTGCCCCACCGCAACTCTCTGATGTAATGACCGGCAAACCGCAGGCCATCGCTTCAAGAATGACGTTAGGGAAAGGATCATACAGCGTTGGTAGCAGTAAACCATCAGATAGCTGATAAAATGGCAGCGTCTCTTTTTGCATCCCCAGAAAACGGATTTGCCCCTCGCAGCCTAATGAACGGGCGAGGTCGCGATAGCGACGTTCTGCTTTATCCTGCCCAACCACAATCAGCCATGCCGCAGTACCCGCAACGGCGCGTATAGCGCTGGCCAATCCTTTTCGTTCAAATCCTGACCCTACGAAGCAGAAAATGACGGCATCGGTCGGCAAACCAAACTGCTGACGCAATGCGATACGTTGTGCCTCTTCTGCCGGAACGAAACGGGTGGAATCAATTGAATTATAAATCACATGTATCTTTTTTGCGTCAATATCAAAGTCTTCGACGATTTCGCGTTTGATCATTTCCGCATTACAGATAACCGCTTTCAGCTCTGGCGCCTGGTACATTTCACGCTCGGCGTGCATCACATAGCGGTGATAGCGGTCGACCATCAGCATTTTCGCGCGCCAGGCGGGCAGGATGCGCGCACGCTGTAGCAGCCAGCGGCGATGGACGCCATCGCCAGCGCGGTAGATATCACAGCCCGAATCCGCTCGTGGCTTTGCACAATATCAAACTGCTGTTGCTGCCACAGCGCGCGGGCAGCATGGGCAAACCCGCGTTCGCGGCTAATTCGGCCCCATTTGCGCGGGTCGCAAATATGGATATGCCAGTCGTCCTGTCTCTCGCCCTGCCATTCACGCGTAATGACGTTGAGTTCAAGATTCTGATTGCTCAGCGCGGTGAGCGCACGTGAAACGAAGCGCTCCGCTCCGCCATCAGGGCGATACTTTTGGCGAACAATCGCCAGACGATGGTGTTTCATGACAAATATCTCCTTGCAGCGGAGACGACAGCATCAACGGGAATGGCGTCGAGATAGCGTTCTTTCGTTTTGGTATCAATAGCGTCGGGATCGGGAAGGGGACCGTAGTCGCCAGCCCAGATGACTTCACCGTTGACTTGCCATGGAGACCAAAACGTCAGTTTGGAAGGGCCAAACAGCGCCACGCAGGGCGTCTGCAGCGCGGCGGCCATGTGCATCGGAACGGAGTCAACGCCAATAAAAAGACACGCGTGGTCGATGAGTGAGGCCAGCTGGCGCAACGTTAGCTGTCCCGCCAGCGAGACGACCCCCGTTTTCGGTGAGGCGGCGAGTATGCGATCTATCATCGCCAGCTCTTTTTTATCCGGCCCGGCCGTGAGTACAACGGTATGCCCATCCTGCTGCAGCGCGGTGATGGTTTGCGCCATTTTGCTTTCATCCCAGCATTTGAAGAACCAGCGTGATGTCGGCTGAATGACGATGTAGTTATCGCCCACTCCTTTTTGCACCAGCTGCTGGTGGGCGTGGTGCCAGTCTTCTGCGCTGTAGGCCATGGTAACAGCTGGCTCAGGTGCGACCTGTAATGGTGACAGAATGGAGAGATTTTGTTCGACAGTGTGCAGGGATTTGTGATTTGCAACAGAGACTAAATCGCTATGACAGAAACGCCAGAATGGATTGTTGCGTTTGTTAAAGGCGAATCCGAGGCGAACCGGCGCACCAGTGAAACGGGTAACGATAGCGCTACGCCACTGATCGGCAAGATTTATCACCAGATGATAATGTTGCTTTCGTAACGCGCAGAGTAACTGCCACTCCTTTTGAAGGTGCTTTAGCGTGCCCAGCTGCTTCCATTTACGATCGATTCCATAAATAGTGCCAATCGTCGGATGCGCGGCGAGCATATCGCGCGTTTCTTCATACAACAGCACGTCAATTTGCGCTTGTGGCCATTTTTGACGTAATGAATCAATGACGGGGGTGGTCAATAACATATCGCCATGATGGCGGAGTTTGATCAGTAGAATGCGCAAATCAGGCGTGTCAGGTAAGTTATTCATCATCATCTTATCGGCGTTGTACTGTTGGCAATTCTAATAGACCTGGTAGCGACTTGCACTCTTTCTCCATAATCTCAGGAATTTCCCAGGAAGGGTTTACTCAGGCTTTGGAGAGTGCGTAACATAGCGCTAACTTCCCTGTCATGCGGACTCATTATGAAAAAACCAGCGTTTATCATCACGATTGATACTGAGGGCGATAATCTCTGGGAGAATCACCGCGTCATTAAAACGGAAAATGCGCGCTATCTGGCCCGGTTCCAGGCCTTTTGTGAGCGTTTTGGTTTTAAGCCCGTATGGCTGACAAACTATGAGATGGCAATCGAGCCCGTTTTCATTGAATTCGCCAGGGACGCGATCGCTCGTGGTCAGGGGAGGTGGGTATGCACCTTCATGCATGGAATAGCCCACCTGAGCACGATCTCACGGGAGATGACTGGCGCTGGCAACCGTATCTGATTGAATTTTCAGACGAGGTGATGCGTGAGAAAGTGCTGTTCATGACCCGTCTGCTGGAAGAGACATTCCAGACCGAAAATGCTGAGCCACCGCGCCGGGCGTTGGGCATTTGATAGCCGCTATGCAAAATTGCTCGTTGAACTGGGCTACCAGGTTGATTGCTCCGTGACGCCACGCGTGAACTGGCGCAATGCGAAAGGTGCTCCGCAGGGCTATGGTGGAACGGATTATCAGCATTTCCCCGACCACGCCTAATTTTATGGATTTAGATACTATTTCCCGGGCGGGAAATAGTCCCTTACTCGAAGTGCCGATGAGCATCCAGTATAAGCATCCGGCCTGGTTGAACACGATCAAACAGGGATACGATCGGCTTCGCGGTAAATATCGCTCGCCTTCCGTGAACTGGCTACGACCGACCGGTGGCAATGCGTCGCAGATGATTCAGGTCGCGCAGCAATGCCTGTCGCAGGGACAGGATTATGTGGAGTTTATGCTTCACTCGTCTGAATTTATGCCAGGCGGAAGTCCGACCTTTAAAGATGAGGCGGCGATTGAAGGGTTATATCAGGATTTAGAAGCGCTTTTTAGCTGGCTATCCGATAAGACGGTTGGGATGACGTTGGCGGAGTTTTATCAATACAAGAAAAAATAATGCCCGGCTTGGCGGGCATTATCTCTTATTGATGTTGTCTGGTTTGCGAGAAGGGAGTACTCAATGCAAACAGAGTAACAAAGAATATTAGGGCTTCTGAGCTCAATAAAATGACGTCCGTCAGGCCATAGAGTAATAAAAGAAGCATCGTTGTCAGCAGCAGGCCATTTCGGTTTTTAAGCGCATAAGCGATCATCGAAACGAAGAAAAAGAGTAATATCGCCAGACCCGGAAGCCCCTGCAGAGAGTATTTTTCGATAAATTCATTGTGTAAATGTACCCTGATAAACTCGAGCGCGGCCGCGAGATGCGGATGCCCATGCTGCACATACTGCTGTGTCCATACCTCACGGTCTTCGACTGACTGCCCCAGCGGGTGCGCAAGTCCGTTCTGAATACCAATTGTCCACATGGAAAAACGCGCTCCGAGCGACGTCGCGTCATGCCCCTGCTGGTAGCTTTCCAGTTCCATCTGCGTTTGAACTATCTTTGGCGAGATCAACGGCTTGTAGCTAACGATAATAATGCCCGCCACAATACATAAAAAAATCAGCGTTGATTTCAGATGAATTCTTCTGAAGTGGTAGAGCGTGAGTACAATCGCAAGGAGCAAAAATAATCCCATTGCAGCACGCGTCCCCGTTAAAAGAATAACGAAGTAAGATATTAAGATGGTAAGACCCGCGACTACATACAGTTTTCTGTTTTTTTGAAGATAAAGGCTGTATACCAGCGCCAGTGACAGTACGGAGTAAACATAGGCAGACACGGTGGCGCGATTGATGGCCATCTCTATACGTGCCATACCCTGCGTCGCCTGCCATAAGCCATATCCCGTGGCGAGGACAAACCCTGTACCTGCCGCGTACAGGAAGTACTTCTGGAAAGCGCTTTTATCGACGTAAGTTTTAAACCGGTCAAGATAGAAAACGAGAATGCTCGCTAATATCAGTTTCTTACTGGCACCCAGATAATCGCTATAAGCGTTTAAACCTTCGCTATGATATTCGTACACCATATACCAGACAAGATTGAGTAGCCCAATCAGCAATATGGGGAGCGCGATTGAAAAGGGGCGCAGGGTGATTTTTTTATATTCGCAAGCTAAGCCGATAATGCTGGCATAAACCGCAATATAGAAAAATTCTCGTTGTTTACCTGAGCTCAGCAGCGCCAGTGCAAACGAAATGAGGCTCAAAATCAGCGTCAGCTGATAGAGCCGCAGTTTTACTTTTTCCATAATGCCTCAATGACCCTTTTTTTGTAGCTGAAACGTACATCTCTGGAGAAGAAAAAAGAGAAAGAATAAAGTGCATTTACCCGCGCCTTAACCAGTTTGAGCTGCAGGTCGGTCAGATATTGTCGGTGATTACTGTAAATATCAAACCAGTGGCAATTAATAAGATGCTTAAATGATTGCGGGAATGTATTTTCCATCTGTAGTGTACATTCAATCAGCGTGGCGATTTTACTGGCGTCAAGACGGCTCGACAAACTGTCGCTGCGTTTGATGTAAAAATAGTGTCCCTGACGCTGAAAGAAGATTTTACGCGATTGCATCAGCATGCCGGGAAATACCGCGAAATCTTCATAGCAGACCATAGAAGGGATAGGGTTGGTTGCGTATAGCCTGCGGTGTACGAATTGCCCGATGAGATGCGCCTGAAAATCTTTGTGCTGCAGGAAACGCTTTATTGCATCATTTTGCGATAATGAGACGGGCGTGAATCCCTGCCAGGCGGAGGTGATTTTGCGCATATCGCGTATTTCCAGCAGGCGCGTCAGCAACATATCAGGACGCTCTGCTTTCAGGAAGGCGACGGCATCCCGGATGCTACCCGGCTTTAACAGATCGTCGCTATCAAGCATCGTGATGTAATCGCCTGACGCCAGCGAGACTGCGCTGTTTCGAACATGCCCTACGTTACGGTACTCAACGTATTGGCATTGCGCATGCGGAAGCTTTGGCAACCACGCCTCAATAATATCCTGTGTGGAATCGTTGGAACTGTCATTAATGATAATAACTTCTACATCATCGCCTGCATTCTCAATCGCGTTTTGCAGACTTTCCAGCGTGGCGTGAAGCGTGTTTTCGGCATTATGTGCTGCAATAATGATGCTTAGAAAAGACATAGTAATTAGTTTCCCTGAGCATCAAAGGCAGATTTTGCTGTTGGTAGCCCGCAAATGAAATGTTTGAGTTCGTCCAGCGATTCATCTGTTACCGCGAAGAGTTCTTCCCGGCCTTGCGGGAAATAATACCGAGTTTCAAAAACATACGAGCAAATATTGTCATCGTTGCCAATCAGCAACACGTTGCCAAGCGGGCGCTGCTCGTAGTGACAGCACGGACCGAACAGTAAGACGACCGGCACGCCAACCGCATCGGCGATGTAGACATTCCCCGAGTCGGAGGCGATATAACAATCCATTTTAGAAATTGCCCACGGAAGCTCTTCAAGCGAGATCTTGCCAATCAGATTAATAAAGTTGGGCAGTTCACCGTAAGCGCGGGTGATGTCATCCATCCAGGACTGTTCATTCGGGGCGCCAAAGACATAAAACTCGCAGGGCAGGTCGGCGAGACGATCGGCAATTTGCTTCCAGATGACAGGCGGAACGGTTTTAGCTTTATTCCCGGCGGCGATACTGATGCCAATGCGGACCGCGCCGGGTTTATCAAGGATCGCCGGATAAGTCGCGGGTTTAAACAGTGGCTTTGTGGCGTGCTTTGGAGTGTCTTGCCAGGTCAGAGCGCGGTCGGCCAGCTTAAGATAGTTAGTGACTGTTAACGTTTTTCTACCGTGGTCAACCGTACCATCGGCCGTTGAATAGAAAATCCCGTGATACCACCTGCGCGTGTAAGTGCTTAAGAATTGCTTGTTTTTGGCGTTACAAACGGAGGCGAAAAAAAGATTCACGCTGTTAGGCTGCAGAAGGTAGACGTTGTCATAGCGGTTCATGATCCTGCAGGCGAAACAGAGCTTACGCCACAGGTTACGCTTATGCTGCTCAATAAAATAAATCTCTTCAACCGTCTCGTCGTGCTTCGCCAGCGCACCCACGCTGCGGCTGATGAGTACGTCGCTTTTTTGCAGCCAGGCCAGAAGAGGCGTTGCATTAACAAAATCACCGATTTTGGCTGTCTGAATGACCAGGTTTTTCCCTGTCTCTTTGCGCAACAGCTTCCGGATAAGCTTCACCGGAAAGAGTAAAATCAGCAGAAATACGTAACTCATGGGTTAAATATCCCTGTTGGAAAGCCAACGGCTGCCCTGTAAAAATGAAAAAATCGCATCTGCGCTGATATCCTTCGTTTGCTGAGTCGGGCTGACCATCTGATGCTGGTTTTTGCCATAGCCCCCGATCAGGCCGGGATCGGTCGGGCCAAAAAGGGTGATATTTGGGCGATCCAGCGCCGCGGTTAAATGGCTTAAACCCGTATCCACGGAAACAACGGCGTTAGCGCCTGCCAGCTCTGCGGCAACCTGCGCCAGCGTGAGTTTGGGTAACACCTCGACGTGGGAAAAGCCTGCTGCCAGACGCGCCGCGCGCTGACGCTCATGTTCAGCGCCCCACGGGAGTTTAATATGGATACCGGAGGGTTGCATTAGTTCAATCAGCCTTCGCCAGTGCGTTTCCGGCCAGTGCTTATCGTCGCGCGTTGTGGCATGCAGGAAGACAAGATAAGGCTGAGCACAGGGATCTGTATTGCGCAAAAAGTGCTGCGCAATGGCGTAGTCGCCCTGCGCTTCCGGTTTCGCATAGCCGAGGCTTTTCGCAAACAGCTCGCGGGTGCGTTCTACGGCGTGCTGCTGCTTTGCGATGTGGTGGCGGCGGTTATAGAACAGGCTCGCCAGCGGTTCGCGGGCGGTGTGCCAGTCCATGCCGTGCTTTACGCCGTGCGCCAGACGCGTGACCAGCGCCGCGCTTTTCACCAGCCCCTGCGCGTCGATAATCGCGTCGTAACGCTGCGCCTGCACCGTTTCACGGAAGGCTTTACGCTCGGCTTTAATCGGCGCGGAGAACCACGCTTTGCGCCAGCGGCGAATGGCCACCGGGATCACGCGGTCAACGGCTTCATGCCAGGTGGGGATCTGCGCGAAGCCTTCTTCTACCACCCAGTCAAAACGGATGCCGGGAATGGCCCGCATGGCGTCCGTCAGCGACGGTAGCGTATGCAGAACATCACCCATTGAGGAGGTTTTAACGATCAATACCCGCATCCGTTATCCTTCTTCGCTCAACAGCAGTTCGTTGAGTTCTTCGAGAACGCGCTGCGGCGTAATGTCGATCAGGCTCTGATGGTAACCTTCTGCCGCATCGCCTTTGCGGACTTTGTGATAGCCGGTAATGAGACGTATAACGCGCGCTTTGTGCGACAGCGGCGGCGTGAAGTCCGGGCTGCTTGGGCCATACAGCGCAACCAGCGGACGATCCAGCGCGGCGGCGACGTGCATCAGGCCAGAGTCATTGCTGACCACGGCCTTACAGGCGGCAATCAGGATAACGGCCTGCTCAAGCTGCGTTTCTCCAGCCAGGTTGCGGCACCATGCCTGTTGCTCGGTGCTCAGCGTGGCGAGAATTTCGTTGCCCGCCTCGTGATCTTTCGCGGAGCCAAACAGCACAATCTGGTAGCCCTCGTCGATCAGCTGTTTCGCCAGTTCGGCGTAGTGGTAGTGCGGCCAGCGTTTAGCCGGGCCAAATTCTGCGCCGGGGCAGAAGCCAATCATTGGGCGTTCGGACGAAAGGCCAAACGCGTTGCAGGTGTGGGATTTCTCCCCCTCGTTCACCTGAAGCTGCGGCCACAGCAGCGGCTGCGGCAGGTCTTTCGCGCTGCGCATCACCCCTTTGTCGTAGGCCAGCGCCACGTAGCGCTCCACCATCAGCGGCCAGGCCGCTTTATCCAGCACCCGCGCGTCGTTCAGCAGACCGTAGCGCATTTCGCCGCGCCAGCCGGTACGGTGTGGAATGCCCGCAAAGAAGGGCACAAGGGCGGATTTAAAGGAGTTTGGCAGCACGTACGCACGGTCATAGCGCTTCTCGCGCAGGCTATGGCCGAGCTTGCGGCGTTCGCCGATTTCCAGCGCCCCGTGGCCGAGCGGCATCGGGATCGCCTCGTTTACTTCCGGCATACGCGATAACAGCGGACGGCACCATGCGGGTGCCATCACGTCGATTATCGCCTGGGGATAACGCGCCTTGAGCGTGCGATAGAGACTTTGCGACATCATCATGTCGCCCACCCATGACGGGCCGATCACCAGAATTCTCATACTTACGCGTCGCGGTTCAGCCAGGCCATATATTCCGTTACGCCTTCGGCAACGGTCTTGAACGGCTTGTCATAACCCGCTGCGCGCAGGTTGGTCAGGTCGGCCTGCGTGAACGCCTGGTAGCGGCCTTTCAGCTTATCCGGGAACGGAATGTACTCGATGCTGCCTTTCTTATGGTACGCCAGCGTGGCGTCAGCCACCGCCTGGAAGGATTCCGCGCGGCCCGTGCCCAGGTTGAAGATGCCGGACACGCCGTTCTCCAGGAACCACAGGTTTACGGCTGCAACGTCGCCTACGTAGACGAAGTCGCGCTTGAAGCCGTCGCTGCCTTCGAACAGTTTCGGGCTTTCACCGTTATTCAACTGGGTGTTCAGGTGGAACGCCACGCTCGCCATGCTGCCCTTGTGCCCTTCGCGCGGCCCGTAAACGTTGAAGTAGCGGAAGCCGACAATCTGCGAGTTCGCTTCCGGCAGGATCTGACGCACGTACTCGTCAAACAGGAACTTGGAGTAGCCGTAGACGTTCAGCGGCTGCTCATATTCGCGGGACTCGATGAAATCAGAAGTGCGGCCGCCATAGGTTGCCGCAGACGAGGCATACAGGAATGGAATTTCACGCTCCAGGCAGTAGTGCAGGAGCTCTTTAGAGTACTGATAGTTGTTATCCATCATGTACTTGCCGTCCCACTCGGTGGTGGAAGAGCACGCACCTTCGTGGAAGATGGCTTCGATCTCGCCGAACTCTTCACCCGCCATAATCTGGATAAGGAAGTCTTCTTTATCCATGTAGTCAGCGATGTTCAGATCCACCAGGTTAACGAACTTGGTGCCGTCTTTCAGGTTGTCCACCACCAGAATGTCGGTGATGCCCTTATCATTGAGAGCCTTGATAATGTTGCTGCCGATAAAGCCCGCGCCGCCGGTAACGATGATCATAACTGTAACCTTTGAAGTGTTGAGCCCGGGGACAATCCCGGACGCTAATATTCATATCATATCATCACAATGCCCGGTCTTCAGCCATTCACCGATATGCAGCAGGGGTACACGTGATTTATGCTGCAAAAACGAGAGAGATACGGCGTCATCTCGTCATGAACTATAGGTTTGGGTAATATGTGCCAAAATTTGCCGAGTCTGGAGAATTGCAATGCGTGGTGATTTTTACAAACAGTTAAACAGCGACCTCGAGACCGCACGTGCGGAAGGGTTGTTCAAGGAAGAGCGTATTATCACGTCTGCACAGCAGGCGGACATCACCGTTGCCGACGGCAGCCATGTGATCAACTTTTGTGCGAACAACTACTTAGGTCTTGCGAATCACCCTGAGCTGATTGCCGCCGCGAAAAATCGGCATGGACACCCACGGCTTCGGCATGGCCTCCGTGCGCTTCATCTGCGGCACCCAGGATAGCCACAAGCAGCTTGAGCAAAAGCTGGCAAACTTCCTCGGAATGGAAGACGCGATTCTGTACTCCTCCTGCTTCGACGCCAACGGCGGTCTGTTTGAAACCCTGCTCGGCGCAGAAGATGCGATTATCTCCGACGCCCTGAACCACGCCTCCATCATCGACGGTGTCCGCCTGTGTAAAGCGAAGCGTTTCCGCTACGCCAACAACGACATGGTTGAGCTGGAAGCGCGCCTCAAAGAGGCACGCGAAGCGGGTGCCCGCCACGTGCTGATCGCGACCGACGGCGTATTCTCCATGGACGGCGTGATCGCCAACCTGAAGGGCGTGTGCGACCTGGCGGATAAATACGACGCGCTGGTGATGGTCGATGACTCCCACGCGGTCGGTTTTGTCGGTGAAAACGGCCGCGGCTCCCATGAATACTGTGACGTGATGGGCCGCGTGGACATCATCACCGGTACGCTGGGAAAAGCGCTCGGCGGCGCGTCCGGCGGTTATACCGCTGCGCGTAAAGAGGTGGTTGAGTGGCTGCGTCAGCGCTCCCGTCCGTACCTGTTCTCCAACTCCCTGGCGCCGGCCATTGTGGCCGCCTCCATCAAAGTGCTGGAGATGGTGGAGTCCGGCGCCGAGCTGCGCGACCGACTGTGGGCAAACGCCCGTCTGTTCCGCGAAAAAATGAGCGCCGCAGGGTTCACCCTGGCCGGCGCTGACCACGCGATCATTCCTGTGATGCTCGGCGATGCGGTTGTGGCGCAGCAGTTTGCCCGCGAGCTGCAGAAAGAAGGGATTTACGTCACCGGGTTCTTCTTCCCGGTGGTACCAAAAGGTCAGGCGCGCATCCGCACCCAGATGTCTGCGGCGCATTCGCCTGAACAAATTGAGCGTGCGGTGGAAGCCTTTACCCGCATCGGCAAACAGCTGGGCGTAATTGCCTGAGGACGTGTGATGAAAGCGTTATCCAAACTGAAAGCGGAAGAAGGGATTTGGATGACCGACGTGCCGGAGCCGGAAGTCGGTCATAACGATCTGCTGATCAAAATTCGTAAAACGGCTATCTGCGGTACTGACGTTCACATCTACAACTGGGACCAGTGGTCGCAGAAAACCATTCCGGTACCGATGGTGGTCGGTCACGAATACGTCGGCGAAGTGGTCGGCATCGGCCAGGAAGTAAAAGGCTTTAGCATTGGCGATCGCGTCTCTGGTGAAGGCCATATTACCTGCGGTCACTGCCGCAACTGCCGTGGCGGTCGCACCCACCTGTGCCGCAACACCGTCGGCGTGGGCGTAAACCGTCCGGGCTGCTTCGCGGAATACCTGGTGATCCCGGCGTTTAACGCCTTCAAAATCCCGGATAATATCTCTGACGATCTGGCCTCCATCTTCGACCCGTTCGGCAACGCGGTACACACCGCGCTCTCCTTCGACCTGGTCGGTGAAGACGTGCTGGTCTCCGGCGCCGGCCCAATCGGCATTATGGCGGCAGCCGTGGCGAAGCACGTGGGCGCGCGCAACGTGGTGATCACCGACGTGAACGAATACCGCCTGTCGCTGGCGCGCAAAATGGGCGTCACCCGTGCGGTGGATGTCTCGAAAGAGAGCCTGACCGACGTGATGGAAGAGTTGGGTATGACCGAAGGCTTTGACGTAGGCCTGGAGATGTCCGGCGCGCCGCCGGCGTTCCGCACCATGCTGGACACCATGAACCACGGTGGCCGTATCGCGATGCTGGGCATTCCGCCGTCAGATATGTCCATCGACTGGAACAAAGTCATCTTCAAGGGGCTGTTCATCAAGGGCATCTATGGCCGCGAGATGTTCGAAACCTGGTACAAGATGGCAGCGCTGATCCAGTCCGGCCTGGATCTGTCCCCGATTATCACTCACCGTTTCTCCATCGATGAGTTCCAGCAGGGCTTCGACGCGATGCGTTCCGGCCAGTCAGGGAAAGTGATCCTGAGCTGGGATAAGTAAACAAAAAGGGGGCCTCTGGCCCCTTTTTTACTGATTCTTTTTCTCTTCGTCCGTCAGGTAGCGCACCTTGCGGGTATAGTCCTGCCCTTTGAACAGCAGTTTGTTATCCGGCGATTCCAGATACTTCTGCCATTCGGAAAGCGGGAAACCCCCGTGCGCGCCAATCACCTCTTTCGGCATAACGGCTTCCTGACCGCCGATCTTCTTGGAGACCGGCCAGTTCATCCAGTCGCCCAGGTTAACCGTTTTAACATCCAGCATGTCCAGCAGCGCGGCGAGCGGCAGCTGATCGGTCGGCGGCTGCGTGTCGTCCATCAGTTCCCAGGTATCCTGGAACAGCGTCAGCCACAGCGGGCAGATGCGACGCCAGGTCTTTTTGGTTGCGGCAAGAAACGCGCCGTTAACGTGATCGACCAGATACGGGCGCACCGTTTCTTTGTAATATGCCGGCACTTTTTCTGCGGGGGCGCCGTCCAGCTTGGCGATCATTTTGCCCTGACGGAAGCTGGAGTAGATGTGCATATCCGCCATGTTGATCTGGGGCATCTTGAGCAGGTTGAGATCGGAGTCAATCATCAGCACCCCTTCACCGCGCGCCTGAAGCGGAGCGTTAAGCTTCACCAGACGGCTGAGGTAGATCTGCTTATAGCGGTACCCCTCTTCACGTTTTGGCAGCGTGAGGGTCACAACGCGGGTTTTTGGCGGAAGCTCGCCAAAAGCGGATTCAGGCTGATCGCTGACGATAACAATCTCGCTGACGTCGGTGGCGTAACGCTCTGCAAAGGTCGCTGACAATAACGCCTCTTCGACGAAATCCGCGCCCGTACAAGGGATCACGATGGAATCAACCGCAACGAGATCGCGCGTGACCGGAAGGGAAGCGTAAGGAATGTTATGACGCCCGGTAATGTGGCGGTAGCGAGCATTCAGGAATTTAAACATGTTCTTCTCGTTTGGTTATTGCGCGCCAAGAACGGCCTCGACACCGTTAACATAGCTTTCAATGGCATACACGTTGCAGACATTCTGGTGCGCGGCTGCGGCGAGCCGGGCGCGCAGAGCAGGATCCTGCCAGATATTATCCAGATGTTGAGCAAGTTGCGACACATCGCTCCACGGGAACAGCAGCCCGGTCGACTCATGGTCGATCAATTCTGCCGTGCCGGTTACCTTTGAGCCAATCACCGGAATATTCAGCAGCATTGCCTCCAGCACGACGCGGGGCAAACCTTCGCTCTTCGAAGCCAGAATAAACGCGTCAAAGGTGGCGAGATAGTCAAAAGGCGTGTTCTGGAAACCGGTAAAAATGATGTGCTCAGCAATCCCCAGCGTGTCAGCCTGCGCCGTCAGCGCGCCGCGTTCAGCCCCTTCACCGACCAGCACCATCTTCCATTTTGCCTGCGGGTGCTTCTGGTTGAACTGGGCCAGCGCCTCCAGAGTATGGTGGTTGGACTTGCGAGGGATAAGAGACCCAATGCTGCCGAACACAAAGGTGTCGTCATCGATGTTCAGACGCTGGCGCATGGCGCGTCGGTCGGTAAAGGCTGGTGGATGTCGATGGCGTTGTTGACCGTGGTACATAGCTCGGCCGGACGCCATGCTGAAGTAACACGCGTTCAACGCCGTGCGAGACGGCGATGATTTTTCGTGGCGTGGCATTGCACCAGCTTCACCAGCGGCGGGGTTCAGCACCGGTTCAATCCGGCAATGCTGAATTATCCGCGCATGCAGGTTCGCA
>OKVS01000379.1_pt1 | contig 15934 bp, 20 predicted proteins | sample 1606911 | NCBI WGS metagenome assembly OKVS01 (sample SAMN03281016, study PRJEB24777) | human gut metagenome | isolation source: fecal sample PR161 from 1 month old female Malay infant, caesarean... | reverse complement strand
CTGGATCACGCTGAAGTCGCATATGCGACGGAACACAAACGGGCGCAGCATGGCGCGTACGCTCGTTTGGCGGTAAGCGTCGTCGCATGTCACCCCATGATCCGCGCCTTTGACCATCGCGTAACCGCTCCCAGTCAGCGCCCCTGCTCCTGGTAGTAATCTTACCAGCGCCGCAAAGCTCAGCACCAGCGGGCCGCTGTCGCCAAACGGCCGCAGGCGCATGTCCACCCGATAAACAAAGCCGTCCTGCGTCGGCTGATCCAGCGCCTTGATCAGACGCTGGCCAAGACGGGTGAAGAACTGGGCATTGTCCAGTTCACGACGGCCTCCGCGCGTGGAGCCGTTCTCAGGCCAGGCAAAAATCAGGTCGATATCGGAGGAGAAGTTCAGCTCGCAGCCGCCTAGCTTGCCCATCCCCAGAATCAACAGCGGCTGCGGAACCCCTTCTTCGCTGCACGGCGTGCCCCACTCTTTACAGCAGGCGGCGTAGAGCCAGTCCCGCGCGGCGACAATCAGCGTCTGCGCCAGTTCGCTCAGCTGCTGCAAGGTGCTCTCTTCACTCACCAGCTCCAGCGCCTGCGCCCAGGCAATGCGCACCATCACCCGGCGACGGAACTGACGCAGAACGCGCATCAGCGTGGCTTCATCCGCCACCTCTGCCAGCGCGGTTTGCAGCCAGCCAGCATAGTGCCGCCACTCATCAGCCTGCGGCGGCGCGCTTTCCAGCTCTGCCAGCCAGTCAGGATTGGCGCTGACGCTCTCCTGCACAAAATCACTGAACGTGAGCACGCTTTTCGCCTGCTCGCTTAACGATGACGCGGGTAACGACTCGGGCAGATGTTCGCAAACGGTTTGCCAGTGCTGCTGTAACTGCGAAGAAAGCGGCATATCAGGGGTTCCTTGCCAGAATTAACGTTTTCCGCTGTGCAGCCAGTATGGATCCTGCGAAATGGCTTCGTTGCGGAAATGCTCGATCTCAATCTGCTGACGGGTCTCAATGGCATGCTTAAGCCCCTGCCAGTTCTCCAGCCAGGCCTGCGCCTTCACGCCCTCGTACGCTCCCGACAGAAGCAACATGCTGTCGATATTACGCGCCAGGCGGGGAAGCTGGTCGCCATACTGGTCGCCCAGCGGATGCGCGAAGGTGGTTCTCAGCTCGGCGGCGTGGCGGGAAAGATGGATATCCGCGAAGCGTTTAAAGTTGTCTGCGATTTTGGTCTGCGCTTTTGCATCGAGGAAGACGCGCCAGCCGCGCGTAACCAGAAACTCGGTCAGCGCCAGTTTTGCCGCGGCATTTTGCGGGCTATAAAGCGCGGTTTGCGCCGACACGTCGGAAAGCAGCAGCGTTTCGGTCTGGGTCAGCAGATCGCGTAAGTGAGCGCTAGCTTTACGCGGTACGATACCGCCAAACAGCGTCAGGGTATGACGCACCAGTCCAATAGCGGCCAGCACCTGTTTTTTGGCATTTTTGACGTTACGCGCCCACAGTTCTTCATGGTACTGCCATTGGGAGAGCGCCAGCTCCAGCGCCGCTTCCATGCCCTGCTCAATGCTGGCTTTCGGGACGACGCGCAAAATCGGAGTCTCTCTCAGCACGCGTGGCGCATTTCCGGCAGCCAGGTGGTAGCCGCGCGCCGCTTTGCTCAAGCTGCCCTGACGTAAACCCGGCTGGCTTACCAGCTTGCGCGCCAGCTTCAGCACGTCGCTCGCATCCCCTTCCAGAAGTTCCAGCTCCAGCTCGCAGATCGGTTCCTGGAACTCACCCGCCTTCACCTCGCCTAAATCCAGCGCGATTTCAATGCGGCTTTTGCCTTCCGTCACCAGCCATTTCTCGCGAGCGAAATCGGTGCTGAACAGCGGCTGCACCTGCCCTGCCAGCGTGGCGGGCAGTTCGCCTTCCGGCCAGACTTCCGCCGGGAAACGTTCCAGCTCAAGTTCTGGCTTACTGATGTCGATATTGTATTCCGGGCGCTGATGCAAACCGCCGACCACGCGGCCGGCGATTTTCATCGTCATCTCGTAGCGTCCGTTCGCGCCGCGGATGCGCAGCCCCATATCGTGGTTGCGCAGCCAGTTGTCCGGCGTTTCGTAGTAGATGTTGAGCAACGGTACGGGTTCATGGTGCTCGCCGGAGAGCGTATTCAGATGCTGACGGAGCGCGTCAACGCTGTCTTTTTCGACGATAAATTTTAATTCGATTTCCTGAGCCATAGCCTTGTACTTTTGCGGGCGTCACAGACGCGTCAATGAGGGCGAACTTCCTCGCCATTTATTTGTCAGTACATAGTATTTTGCGCCAAATTGCCATGCAATGAGCAATTTGTCGGGCGTAAATGTGTAGAGTCGTGACACAGATGATTCTGATTGCTGATGAATGCTTTGCGTAGAGACACTGTTGCCACTACTATCGTTCCACTTTTTATGAAAATAACGACTAATGATGCTTAAATTACGCCTGATTGGACTTACTTTACTCGCTTTTAGCGCCGCAACCGCAGTGCACGCTGAAGAGAAGCGTTACGTTTCTGACGAACTTAACACCTGGGTGCGCAGTGGCCCCGGAGATAATTATCGCCTCGTGGGCACGGTGAATGCCGGCGAGGAAGTCACCCTGTTGCAGACCAACGCGGAGACCAATTACGGTCAGGTTCGCGACAGTTCCGGCCGTACCTCCTGGATCCCAATGAAAGAGCTGAGCACCGTGCCAAGCCTGCGCACCCGCGTGCCGGATCTGGAAAACCAGGTGAAGACCCTGACCGACAAGCTGAACAACATCGACGGGACCTGGAACCAGCGCACCGCTGAAATGCAGCAGAAAGTGGCGCAGAGCGACGGCGTGATCAACGGTCTGAAAGAAGAGAATCAAAAGCTCAAAAACGAGCTGATCGTCGCGCAGAAAAAAGTGAACGCCGCGAACCTGCAACTTGATGACAAACAGCGCACCATCATCATGCAGTGGTTTATGTATGGCGGCGGCGTGCTGGGGCGTTGGTCTGGTGCTGGGTCTGGTGCTGCCACATCTGATCCCAAGCCGTAAGCGTAAAGATCGCTGGATGAACTAATTCGTCTTCTCTGCCAGACTTACGTATCATTCTGGAAAAGAGAAAACGGGAGAGTTGGGCGTGAAGAGTTATCTGGTCGGTGGTGCGGTACGTGATGCGTTGTTAGGTCTGCCGGTCAAAGATAAAGACTGGGTGGTGGTGGGCGCCACCCCGGAAGAGATGCTCGACGCGGGCTACCAGCAGGTAGGCCGCGATTTTCCCGTGTTCCTGCATCCGAAAAGCCGGGAAGAGTACGCCCTGGCGCGTACCGAACGGAAATCCGGTTCCGGTTATACCGGCTTCACCTGTTACGCCGCGCCGGATGTGACGCTGGAGCAGGATCTGCTGCGCCGCGATCTCACCATTAACGCCCTGGCCCAGGACGAAAACGGCCATATCATCGACGCCTACGGCGGGCAGGACGACCTGCGCGATCGTCTTTTGCGTCACGTCTCCCCGGCATTTTCTGAAGATCCGCTCCGCGTGCTGCGCGTGGCGCGTTTTGCCGCGCGTTACGCGCATCTGAGCTTCCGTATTGCGGATGAGACGATGGCGTTGATGACGGCCATGACCGAGGCGGGCGAGCTGGAACACCTGACGCCGGAGCGCGTCTGGAAAGAGACGGAAAATGCCCTCACCACCCGCAACCCGCAGGTCTTTTTCCAGGTTCTTCGCGACTGCGGCGCGCTGAAGGTGCTGTTCCCGGAAATCGACGCGCTGTTTGGCGTGCCCGCACCGGCGAAATGGCATCCCGAAATTGATACCGGCGTGCACACGCTGATGACGCTGAGCATGGCCGCCATGCTCAGCCCTGAGGTGGACGTACGTTTTTCCACCTTGTGCCACGATCTCGGCAAAGGCTTAACGCCGAAAGAGTTCTGGCCGCGCCATCACGGGCACGGTCCGGCGGGCGTAAAGCTGGTTGACGGGCTCTGCCAGCGTCTGCGCGTGCCGAATGACATCCGCGATCTGGCAAAGCTGGTCGCCGAGTTCCACGACCTGATCCATACCTTCCCGATCCTGAAGCCCGCCACCATCGTGAAGCTGTTCGATAATATCGACGCCTGGCGCAAGCCGCAGCGCGTGGAGCAGATTGCGCTCACCAGCGAAGCGGACGTGCGCGGTCGCACCGGGTTTGAAGCGTCCGATTATCCCCAGGGGCGTTTGCTGCGCGAAGCGTGGGAAGTCGCAAAAGCGGTGCCAACGAAAGACGTGGTTGAGGCAGGATTTAAAGGCCCGGAGATTCGCGAGGAGCTAACCAAACGGCGGATTGACGCGGTTACCGCGTGGAAGGAAAAGCGTTGCCCTCAGCCGAAAGAGTGAGGGCAATCGGTTATCAGAAGAAGACCACGTACACCGCAGCCGCGACGATAAAGCGGTAGATCGCGAACGGAATGAACGAGATACGCTTAATCAGCTGCAGGAAGGTTTTGATGGCAATCAGCGCCACGATAAAGGCGGTGATAAAGCCCACGGCAAACATCGGAATATCGCCTGTGGTCAGGAAGCCAATGCTTTTGTAAAGGTCCAGCGCAGTGGCGCCCATCATCATCGGCACCGCCAGCAGGAACGAGAACTCGGACGCCGCGTAGCGGCTCACGCCCATCAGCATCCCGCCTGAAATGGTCGCACCTGAACGGGAGAAGCCCGGCCACAGCGCCAGACACTGGAAGCAGCCAATGATAAACGCCTGACGATAGGTCATATCGTCCAGGCCTTCCGCACGCGGGACTTTTGGCTTCAGCACTTCCGCGGCAATCAGCAGGAAACCGCCCACCACCAGCGCGTACATGACGTTAATCGGGTTAAACAGCGATTTAATGGTGTCGTGGAATACCAGCCCCAATACCACCGCCGGGATCATCCCGAGCAGGATGTGAATCAGCGTCAGGCGGCCTTTGCCCTCTCCTTCACGCTGCGGCAGACGGCCAAAATGGATGCCGATCAGGCCAAACAGGCGACGCCAGAACATCACCACCACCGCCAGAATCGAGCCCAGCTGAATTACCACCTCAAACGTCTTTGCGGTATCGCCTTCGAAGCCCAGCAGATGGCCAACGATAATCATATGGCCCGTACTGGAAACCGGTAAAAACTCCGTCAATCCTTCGACCACACCCAGAATTGCCGCCACCAGCAGCGAGTGCATATCGCTCATCTATAAACCCCTAAAAAAGATATAAAAAAACGGTCGCCCCTAACGGCTACCGTGAAAGATACAGCCTTAAGACCGATATAACCTAAAATGGTTTAGCAATTATGACGTTAAATCTTTCCTTTCAGATTTGTGCCACGCTCGATAATCACGCCTACGTTGGCCGCGCGCGCCACTGCCCCCGGCTTGCTCAGCTTAATGCGTACCCACGGTGAGTTGAATTTGGTCAGCAGCAGATCCGCCACCTCTTCCGCCACCCGTTCCACCAGCGCAAAACGCTGTCCTTCCACGTGGCCGATCACCGCTTCGCTGATGTCGGCATAGCTCAGACAGTCATTCACGTCATCGCTTTTTGCCGATTTGCGGTTATCCCATCCCATTTCGATATCGAACACCAGTTTCTGCTCGATGGTCTGTTCCCAGTCGTAAACACCAATTGTGGTGATTACCGAAAGTTGCTCTATAAATACAATATCCATCACGACCTGCCTGCTTTTTGGCTAAACCGGATACCACTTCCGGCGAATTATGCGTATTATCCACAGATGCTGAGAATACAGATACATTTTCAAAACGGAACAGCGTTATGAGTGCAATCGCGCCTGGAATGATCCTCCTCGCCTATCTTTGCGGCTCAATCTCCAGCGCCATTCTGGTCTGCCGCATTGCCGGGTTACCTGACCCGCGTGAAAGTGGTTCCGGGAATCCGGGAGCGACCAACGTGCTTCGAATTGGCGGCAAGGGAGCAGCCGTAGCGGTTTTGATTTTTGATGTTCTGAAAGGGATGCTACCCGTCTGGGGCGCGTATGCGCTGGGCGTCACGCCATTCTGGCTGGGGCTCATCGCCATCGCCGCCTGCGTCGGCCATATCTGGCCCGTATTCTTCGGCTTTAAAGGCGGCAAAGGGGTGGCGACCGCCTTTGGTGCCATCGCGCCCATCGGATGGGACTTAACCGGCGTCATGGCCGGGACCTGGCTGCTGACCATTCTGCTGAGCGGCTATTCGTCGCTGGGTGCCATCGTCAGCGCGCTGATCGCCCCGTTCTACGTCTGGTGGTTTAAACCCCAATTCACCTTCCCGGTATCGATGCTCTCCTGCCTGATCCTGCTGCGTCATCACGACAATATCCAGCGCCTGTGGCGACGCCAGGAAACGAAGATCTGGACGAAGCTCAAGCGAAAGAAAAAAGATCCCGAGTAGGCGGTTAGTTATGCCTTATAACCAAATGTGATTTTTGTCACCTGCTGCCTGTGGTAACTGTTAGAGACACAACACAACCACACAAAAAGAAAATGGCAGAAATCACAGACACAACTCCCCTTTCAACGGCAGGAATTCCCCCTGATGGCGACATTCAGTGGGTGCGCAGTGCATCGGACGTTTCACGTCTCGTTAATGACGGCTCACAGGGCCGGGCAAATGCCCGCATCGTGGTCGGTATCGCGCTCGGGGGAATTTTCCTCGATGCCTACGATCTGGGTGCACTGGCGTTCGGCATTAAAGACATTACCCGCGAATTTAACCTGACGCCCGCCGGTACCGGCATGGTGGCCTCGGCGATTACCTTTGGTGCCATTGTCGGGGCGCTGCTCGGCGGTTACCTCACGGATAAAATCGGGCGCTACCGCGTCTTTATGGCCGACATGGTATTCTTTGTCGTCGCCGCTATCGCCTGCGCGCTGGCCCCGAATGAATATGTGCTGGCGGGCGCGCGCTTTGTGATGGGCCTTGGCGTGGGGATTGACCTTCCCGTGGCGATGGCGTTCCTGAGCGAGTTTGCCAGGCTGAAAGGGCCGGGCAATAAGGCCTCCAGCGTCGCGATGTGGTGCCCTACCTGGTATGCGGCGATCAGCATCTCTTACCTTCTGGTTCTCATTTTTCTACGCCGTGCTGCCGGAAAGCCACAGCGACTGGCTCTGGCGTTTGATTCTCGGCTTTGGCGCGGTACCCGCGCTGGTGATTATCGCCATCCGCAGCCGCTATATGAGCGAATCGCCGGTCTGGGCGGCGAATCAGGGCAACCTGAAAGAGGCGGCGTCCATTTTGCGGCAGTCGTACAATATTAACGCTCACGTCCCGCAGGATGCGCTCACCCAGCCTGCGCCTGTCGTGAATAAAGCCAAATGGTCGAACTATCTGAACCTGTTCCGCGGCATCTATCTGCGGCGTACCACGCTCGCCACGCTGCTGTCCGTCGTCTCCTCGTTCGCCTATAACGCCGTGGCCTTTGGCCTGCCGGTGATTATTTCAAGCTTCTTCGTGCAGTCTATGCTGACCACTATTGTGATCTCGCTGGCGCTGAACCTGCTTTTTGCGTTTATCGGCGGATTACTGGCGGTGCGCTACGTGCCGCGCTTCGGCGCGTGGCGGATGTCGCTGGCGGGTTACGCCTGTCAGCTTGTGGCGCTGCTGGGGCTGGCGCTGATTGGTCGACCGGACGGTGCCTCTGAAGGGGTGCTTGCCGTGGCGATGCTGGCGCTTTTCCTGTTCGGTCAGGGATTTGGCCCGGGCGCGCATACCATGACGTTCGCCTCGCTGAGCTACCCGACCTCGCTGCGCGGTGTGGGCGTGGGTCTCAACCAGACGCTGATGCGCAGCAGCTCCACGCTGTCGCTGTTCCTGTTCCCGCTGCTGGTCGCATCTCTCGACACCGCCGTGTTCTGGGTGATTGCGCTGGCGCCGTTTATCGGTCTGGCGTCATTGCTGGCGATCCGCTGGGAGCCGTCCGGGTATGATGTGGATGCGGAGGACTACCTGTAACGACACATCGCTTCGGTGGGTTCCCCCCACCGAAGTGCGCTTACAAATCTTCCAGCAGCGTTCGGGAGAGTTTTTTTAGCATTTCCAGCTCATCATCATTCATCCGCATGCTGCATCGAATCTGGTCCGGCAGCGCCATCACCTGCTTTTTCAGTTCTTTCGCTTTATCGGTCAATACGACATTTTTCATCCTTTCATCCCCCACAACCGCGATACGGTTGAGAAAACCTTTTGCCTCAAGCTTCTGGACCAGCGGGGTCAATGTGCCTGAATCAAAATAGGTTTTATCGCTGAGATCGCGAAGCGGGATGTTGTCTTTCTCATAAAGCGCCATCAAAACAACAAATTGCGGATAGGTCAGATCCATCTCCTGCAGCAGGGGCGATACTGGCGCACGAACGCATTGGTGACCGAGTACAGCGAGAAGCACAATAAATCATCTAGTGTTTTGTTTTCTTTCATTTTTCTATCAACCCTGAATCTGTTGTCTGAAAAAAAATTATAAATAATGTTTGACTAAAAGTATCTTGCGCGCAAGTATTATGCCAACAACTAAGTAGCGCACTATTTAGTTATCCAATCAAATACGTTAAAAGGGGTACCACCATGAAAACATTAACCGCCATCCTGATTTCTTCCGTCTTCGCGTCAGCCGCGGCATCCGCTCAAACCACCAATACTCCAGCCCCGACCGCAGGCGTACAGGCATTTCTTGATGTCCTGAATGCTGGCAAAGGGAAACCGATGGAACAGATGACCCCGCAGGAGGCCCGCCAGGTACTGATCGGCGCACAGCAAGGAGCAAAATTGCCGCCCGCTCAGGTGACTGAAAAAACGATCCAGGTCAATGGCCAGACGATCGCCCTTAAAATTGTGAAGCCTGAACATGCTGCCGGTACGCTCCCGGTATTTATGTTCTTCCACGGTGGCGGTTGGGTGCTGGGTGATTTTCCAACCCACGAACGTTTAATCCGCGATCTGGTTCGCGCATCAGGCGCCGCAGCGGTTTACGTTGATTACACACCGTCACCTGAAGCCCATTTCCCGGTGGCAATCAATCAGGCCTATGAAGCGACAAAATGGGTAGCCGAGCACGGCCAGGAAATTGGCGTGGACGGCAGCCGTCTGGGCCTGGTTGGTAACAGCGTGGGCGGCAACATGGTGGCTTCAGTGGCGTTGCAGGCCAAACAGTTTAATGGGCCAAAAATTCGCTACAACGTGATGCTCTGGCCAGTGACGGACGCCAGCTTTGATACGGCTTCCTATCACCAGTTCGAAAATGGCTATTTCCTGTCAAAAAACATGATGAAATGGTTCTGGGATAACTACACCACCAGCGCTGCCGATCGTAACAATATCCTTGCCTCTCCGCTTCGCGCCAGCACTGCACAGTTGAAAGGCTTCCCGGAGACGCTGATTCAGACAGCTGAGCTGGACGTTCTGCGGGATGAAGGTGAAGCATTCGGGCGTAAACTGGATGCGGCTGGCGTCCCGGTGACCGTCACGCGCTATAACGGCATGATCCACGATTACGGCCTGCTTAACCCGCTGAGCCAGGAGCCAACGGTTAAAGTCGCCCTTGAGCAGGCAGGTGCAGCATTGCATGACCACCTGAAATAGGATCGTCATGCTTCACACAGAGCACGGCCCCGGGCCGTGCTTTTTAATTTCCTCTATCCATAAGCGACTCATATGACAGCCTTCATTTCCGCCAGGGCATACTGAAACGGCCCCGATGATGCGCAGATGGAAGCAGCATGTTAGCAGCTCAGGTCACTGATAATACGTATAAAGGCTGGCAGGCGTCGCTTGCCCTGCAGTTTTGTCACGCCCCTGAGAAAACTCTCCTGCGTTCCGCGCGCCACGTCGGGCCGCTCACCGTACAACGTCCGTTTTATCCCGAAGGAAAAACCTGCCACCTCTATCTGCTGCACCCGCCCGGCGGCGTTGTGGGCGGCGATTCGCTGGATATTTCCGTTCGGCTCGATGCCAAAAGCCACGCGCTTATCACCATGCCCGGCGCCAGCAAGTTCTACCGCAGCAGCGGCCCGCAGGCGCGTCTGAGCCAGCACTTTTATCTTGATGAAAACGCCACGCTGGAGTGGCTGCCGCAGGACACCATTATCTTTCCCGGCGCGAACGCCGCGCTGCGTTCCGTCTTCCACCTTAAGGCTTCCAGCACGCTGCTGGCGTGGGAGCTGTACTGCCTGGGCCGCCCGGTAATCGGTGAGACCTTCAGCCACGGCACGCTGGAGAGCCGCCTTGAGGTGTGGGTGGATGACGAACCGCGCCTGATAGAACGCCAGCACCTCGGCGACGGCGATCTCACGCCCGTTGCCGGACACCCGTGGATCGGCACCCTGCTGTTCTATCCGGCCCGGGAAGATCATCTCGACACGGTGCGCGCGCTGCTCGCGCCTCTGGGCCATTTTGCGGGGGCAACGCTCACCGACGCTCTGCTGTCGGTGCGTTTTCTCTCCCACGACAACCTGATTTGCCAGCGGGCGATGCGCGACATCTGGCAGTCGCTTCGCCCGCTTCTTACTACCAAAACCGCCTGTTCGCCGCGCATCTGGCAGACATAAGAGAAACGTTATGGAACTGACCCCCCGAGAAAAAGACAAGCTGTTGCTGTTTACCGCCGCGCTGGTTGCCGAACGCCGCCTTGCGCGCGGGGTAAAGCTCAACTACCCGGAATCGGTCGCGCTGATCAGCGCCTTCATCATAGAAGGCGCGCGCGATGGCGAAACCGTCGCCGCGCTGATGGAGGCGGGCCGCCACGTCCTTACGCGCGATCAGGTGATGGAGGGCGTGCCGGAGATGATCCCGGATATACAGGTGGAAGCCACCTTCCCGGACGGCTCCAAGCTCGTCACCGTCCACAACCCGATCGTGTAAGGAGCGCGTGATGATCCCAGGCGAATACCAGATCCAGCCCGGCACGATTGCGATCAACGTCGGGCGCGAAACCCAAACCGTGATTGTCGAAAATCACGGCGACAGGCCGATCCAGGTCGGATCGCACTATCACTTTTACGAGGTCAACCCGGCGCTGAAGTTTGACCGTGAGGCGACCCGAGGCTACCGGTTAAACATCCCGGCCGGCACCGCCGTGCGCTTTGAGCCCGGCCAGAAGCGGGAAGTGACGCTGGTTCAGGTCTCGGGTGCGCAGCGCATTGTCGGCTTTCGCGGCGAGGTAATGGGCGAGGTGAAACATGGCTGAGATTTCGCGCCAGGCTTACGCCGATATGTTCGGCCCCACCACCGGGGATAAAGTGCGGCTGGCCGACAGCGAGCTGTGGATTGAAGTAGAAGACGATCTCACGATCTACGGCGAAGAGGTCAAGTTCGGCGGCGGGAAGGTGATCCGCGACGGCATGGGTCAGGGGCAGATGACCGCAGACGACTGCGTGGATCTGGTGCTGACCAACGCGCTGATCGTCGATCACTGGGGGATCGTGAAAGCCGATATTGGCGTCAAGAACGGGCGGATCTTTGCTGTCGGTAAAGCCGGGAACCCGGACATCCAGCCCGGCGTGACGATCCCGATTGGCGCGGCGACGGAAGTGATTGCCGCCGAAGGGAAGATCGTCACCGCAGGCGGGATCGACACCCACATCCACTGGATCTGCCCGCAGCAGGCGGAAGAGGCGCTGGTCTCCGGCGTCACCACCATGATCGGCGGCGGCACCGGTCCGGCGGCGGGCACCAACGCCACCACCTGTACGCCGGGGCCGTGGTATATCGCCCGCATGCTGCAGGCTGCCGATACGCTGCCGGTGAATATCGGCCTGCTCGGCAAGGGTAACGGTTCCAACCCGGCGGCCCTGCGCGAGCAGATCGCCGCGGGCGCAATCGGGCTGAAGATCCACGAAGACTGGGGCGCCACGCCTGCGGCGATCAACTGCTCGCTGGAGGTGGCCGAAGAGATGGACATTCAGGTGGCGCTGCACAGCGACACGCTGAACGAGTCCGGGTTTGTCGAAGATACGCTGGCCGCCATTGGCGGGCGCACCATCCACACCTTCACACCGAAGGGCGGGCGGTGGCCACGCGCCGGATATCATCACCGCCTGCGCGCACCCGAATATTCTGCCCTCCTCCACCAACCCGACGCTGCCCTACACGGTCAATACCATCGACGAGCATCTCGACATGCTGATGGTTTGTCATCACCTCGACCCGGATATTGCCGAGGACGTGGCGTTTGCCGAATCCCGCATTCGCCGGGAGACTATCGCCGCGGAAGACGTGCTGCACGATATCGGCGCGTTTTCGCTCACCTCGTCAGACTCCCAGGCCATGGGCCGCGTCGGGGAAGTGATTATCCGCACCTGGCAGGTGGCGCATCGCATGAAGGTCCAGCGCGGCGCGCTGCCGGAAGAGACGGGCGATAACGACAACTTCCGGGTGAAGCGCTATGTCGCCAAATACACCATTAACCCGGCGCTGACCCACGGCATCGCCCATGAAGTGGGCTCGATTGAGGCGGGCAAGCTGGCGGATCTGGTGGTCTGGTCCCCCGCCTTCTTTGGCGTAAAACCGGCCACCATCGTCAAAGGCGGGATGATCGCCTGCGCGCCGATGGGCGACATCAACGCCTCGATCCCCACGCCGCAGCCAGTGCATTACCGCCCGATGTTTGGCGCGCTGGGCGCAGCACGCCACGCCACGCGGCTGACGTTTGTTTCTCAGGCGGCCCACGCGAACGGCATCCCGCAGCAGCTCAGCCTGCAGAGCGCCACGGCGGTGGTAAAAGGCTGCCGGACGGTGAAAAAGGCCGACATGATCCACAACGATTTACAGCCGAATATCACCGTTGACGCGCAAACCTACGAGGTGCGCGTCAACGGCGAGCTGATAACCAGCGAACCGGCCGACGTTCTGCCGATGGCGCAACGCTATTTCCTGTTTTGAGGAGTGAAGATGATCTATTTGACCCAACGTCTGGACCACGCGCACCCGATCACCGCCAGCGTCACGCTGCCGATTGACGTGCGGGTGAAAAGCCGCGCCCGCGTGGCGCTTAACGACGGGCGCGAAGCCGGACTGATGCTGCCGCGCGGCCTGCTGCTGCGCGGGGGCGACCTGTTGACCACCGACGACGGCAGCGAAGTGATCGAAGTGATCGCCGCCCCGGAGTCGGTTTCCGTGGTGCGCTGCGCCGATCCGTTCCTGCTCGCCCGCGCCTGCTACCACCTGGGCAACCGCCACGTACCGCTGCAGGTCATGCCCGGCGAGCTGCGTTATCATCACGATCACGTTCTCGACGATATGCTGCGCCAGTTCGGGCTGGAGGTAACCTTCGCCAGCCTGCCGTTTGAACCGGAAGCGGGCGCTTACGCCAGCGATACCCACAGCCATAGCCATTCTCACGCCCATTCACATTAAGGATCAATCATGCGTAAGTATTTACCGCTGTTACTGCTGGCTTTTTCCGTTCCCGCGCTCGCGCATCCCGGCCACGGCGCCGACAGCTTTCAGGCCGGTTTTCTCCACCCGCTGACCGGGCTGGATCACCTGCTGATGCTGACCGGGGCTGGCGTGCTATCTGCCCTGAGCGGCCGCAAGCTCCTGCTGCCGTTTGCCACCCTCGGCATGATGCTTGTCGGCGCCGTTGCGGGCAGCCTGCTCGGCGGCTTTTAGCGGCATGGAGATGCTGATTATCGCCTCGCTGGCGGTCTGCGGCGTGATGATGTTTAAAACCGAAAACCGCCTGCTGCTGGCGGTGCCTGCCCTGGCGATGTTCCACGGCTGGGCGCACGGCGTGGAGATGTCTGGCCACAGCTTCTGGCTGTTCACCAGCGGTTTTATGCTGGCCAGCGCGACGGTGCTGGGCGCCAGTTTCGCCGCAGGTCTTGCTGCTGCGCCGCCTACGACGGTCTGCGTAAAACCTTCGGCGGCGGGCTGATCGTCTCCGCCCTGCTGGCGCTGATGAGCTGATGGAGCATGCCCGCCAGCGGCTGCGCCTGATGCAGCTCTCCAGCAGCAGCCTGCCGGTCGGTTCGTTTACCTGGTCGGCAGGGGCTGGAGTGGGCCGTTGAGGCGGGCTGGGTTACGAGCACCGACGCCTTCAGGCGCTGGCAGATCCAGCAGATGGAGCAGAGCTTTTTCTGCGTCGATCTGCCGCTGTTTATCCGGCTGTTCCGGGCCTGCGAACAGCAGGACGTCGCGGCAGCAAAACGCTGGACGGCATATCTGCTCGCCTGCCGGGAAACGCGCGAGCTGCGCGAAGAGGAGCGCAACCGTGGTGCGGCCTTTACGCGCCTGATTAAAAGCTGGGAGCCGAACTGCCCGCCAGAGTGGCAGCCGCTGTTTGCGCAGAGCCAGCTCTGCGGCATGGCGTGGCTCGGCGTGCGCTGGGGCATTGGCGCGCGCGAGCTGGCGCTGAGCCTCGGCTACAGCTGGATAGAGAGCGCGGTGATGGCGGGCGTCAAGCTCGTCCCCTTCGGACAGCAGGCGGCGCAGCAGCTGATTATCGAGCTGAGCGACCATTTTGCCGCCGGGTTTGAACAGGCATTTTTACGTGGCGACGACGCGCTGGGGGCAGCTACGCCACTGTCGGCCATCGCCTCCGCGCGCCACGAAACACAATATTCACGACTATTCCGTTCCTGAGGAGTCAACATGGCTGATTACAAACATCCCCTGCGCGTGGGCGTGGGCGGTCCGGTAGGATCGGGCAAAACCGCGCTGCTGGAAGCGCTCTGCAAGGCGATGCGCGACACGTACCATCTGGCGGTGGTCACTAACGATATCTACACCAAAGAGGATCAGCGCATCCTCACCGAGGCGGGCGCGCTTGAGCCGGAGCGCATCGTGGGCGTGGAGACGGGCGGCTGCCCGCATACCGCCATCCGCGAAGATGCCTCAATGAACCTCGCGGCGGTAGAAGCACTCAGCGAGAAGTTCGGTAATCTGGATCTGATCTTCGTTGAAAGCGGCGGGGACAACCTGAGCGCGACCTTCAGCCCGGAGCTGGCGGACCTGACCATTTACGTGATCGACGTGGCCGAAGGGGAAAAAATTCCGCGCAAGGGCGGACCGGGGATCACCAAATCCGATTTTCTGGTGATCAACAAAACCGATCTTGCGCCATACGTGGGGGCGTCGCTGGAGGTGATGGAGCGTGATACTAACCGCATGCGCGGCGAGCGCCCGTGGACGTTTACCAACCTGAAGGCGGGTGACGGTCTGGGGACGATTATTGCGTTTCTGGAAGAGAAAGGGATGCTGCGGGTGTAGTCGTAAATTTCCCTCTCCCCTGTGGGGAGAGGGTTAGGGTGAGGGGGTTACGCCTCAGGCAGTTCCGCCAGCGGCCAGCGCGGACGCACGGACACGCTCAGGTCGGACGTTGCCCCCGCATTCAGGCGCACCATCCCGGCGTAAGCGATCATCGCCCCGTTATCGGTACAGAATTCCGGACGCGCGTAGAACACTTCCCCGCGACGCTTTTGCATCATTTCGGCGAGCTTCGCGCGCAGCGTACGGTTGGCGCTGACGCCGCCCGCCATCACCAGACGCTTAAACCCGGTCTGATCCAGCGCACGCTTGCACTTGATCATCAGCGTATCCACTACCGCATCTTCGAACGCGCGGGCGATATCGGCGCGGGTCTGCTCGCTGTCGTCGTTATTGCGGATCGTGTTGGCCGCGAAGGTTTTCAGCCCGGAGAAGCTGAAGTCCAGCCCCGGACGGTCGGTCATCGGACGCGGGAAGACAAAGCGCCCTTCCGTTCCCTGCGCAGCCATTTTGGACAGCATCGGGCCGCCTGGGTAATCCAGCCCCAGCAGCTTGGCGGTTTTGTCGAACGCTTCACCGGCAGCGTCGTCGATTGACTCGCCCAGCAGCTCGTACTTGCCAATGCCCGTGACGCTAATCAGCTGCGTATGGCCGCCGGAGACCAGCAGCGCCACAAACGGGAATTCAGGCGGATTCTCTTCCAGCATCGGTGCCAGAAGGTGCCCTTCCATATGG
>OKVS01000378.1_pt1 | contig 15968 bp, 16 predicted proteins | sample 1606911 | NCBI WGS metagenome assembly OKVS01 (sample SAMN03281016, study PRJEB24777) | human gut metagenome | isolation source: fecal sample PR161 from 1 month old female Malay infant, caesarean... | reverse complement strand
TTATGTGCGCTGGCATTAATGGCGATTTACCTGATTCTGGATCCGCTCGCCGAAACTCTATTTTTGAAAAAACAGGGATTCTTCATTGCCAACGTATGGATAGAATATAACCGCATTAAAGAGATGAATTTATCCGAAGACGGCGTGTTAGTGATGCAATTAGAACAGCGCCGCCTGCTCATTCGGTCAAAAATATTGATGACCTTGAGAAAATCTACACATTACTCGTTAAAACTCAATAATTTAACATTATAACCTCGGCTATATATTGTGATATTCTTTCGCAAAGAATATAGCCGTTGCTATATCTTCTCGCCTCTTTGACTTATATTTATTAACGATATTTTCACGCATAAACCTAAATGAAAATCGTTATCAAAGACGCAGATAAATTAAGCCTTGCTCGTTGTTGTTTTATATTCTCAAAATATGTTAAGGTTGCGCCCGTCGTTGGGGAGTAGCCGATTTCCTGCACGCAGGAAATGTACGCGTCAACATACTCGTTGAAAAACGTGGCGCGTACGGATCGCTTTCAGCACGCTTACCGTGCAAAAGAGTTCAGGCGAGACCATAGATACATCAACTGCTGTTTACTGGGGGCAGTGATGTGTCATATGGATATCCCCGGTCTGGACGCTCTTATGAACATCTCCGCTACGATTCTTCTCGCTTTTGGCATGTCTATGGATGCATTTGCCGCCTCCATCGGCAAAGGCGCCACGCTCCACAAACCTAAATTCACAGAAGCTCTGCGCACCGGTCTGATCTTTGGTGCCATCGAAACGCTGACGCCGCTCATCGGCTGGGGGTTGGGCATGCTCGCCAGCCAGTTCGTGCTGGAGTGGAACCACTGGATTGCGTTCGTCCTGCTGGTGTTTCTCGGAGGCCGAATGATGATTGAAGGTTTTCGCGGGAATGATGATGAAGATGAAGCACCGCTGCACCGCCACGGTTTCTGGCTGCTGGTCACCACGGCAATTGCCACCAGCCTGGACGCCATGGCCGTCGGGGTGGGTCTGGCATTCCTGCAGGTCAATATTATCGCCACCGCGCTGGCCATTGGCTGTGCAACGCTGATTATGTCCACGCTGGGCATGATGGTCGGGCGGTTTATCGGCCCGCTGCTGGGTAAACGCGCCGAGATCTTAGGCGGTATCGTGCTGATCGGCATTGGTGCCCAGATCCTCTGGGCACACTTCGCGCCTTAAGGCGTCGCGCTGCCAGACGTGGATACTGAAATCTGTCTGGCAGCCAAACGTCGTCCGAGCCGCTAACGCATCCCATACTTCCGGCTTTGCCCGCCACGCGAATGGCGTCATCTGCAGCAGGGCTACCGCTTCTTCCCCGTTCAAATTCATTTCATACGCCACTGAATGCTCCTGCTTCAGCGTAAAGGCCTTTCAGCTGTTCAGAGTGTGGGGCATGCAGACGCACCTCGTCGTAAAATGAGTCCCTTCAGCTCCATCAGGTGACGCGGGCCCGGCGTGACGGTTATCACCCAGCCTCCGGGCTTCACGACGCGCGGCCCAGCTCATCTGCTTTACACGGCGCGTAGATGCGGATAATGGCATCCATACTGGCATTATCAAACGGCAGCCGGTGGCTGGATGCCACGCAAAACGTAACGCCAGCGTAACGTTTAGCCGCCGCGCGGATCGCCACTTTCGACACGTCGAGACCGAATGTCACGGCCCCCCTTCTCCCGCACCACATCCGCAAACCGTGCGGTGTAGTACCCTTCCCCGCAGCCGATATCAAGCATGGCGGACGCCGAATCAGGCAGTAAGTCACCCAGCATCTGCGCCACCGTCTCCCGCAGCGGCAGATAGTGCCCGGCATCGAGAAACGCCCTGCGCGCCTGCATCATCTCTGCGCTATCGCCCGGATCGCGGGAGCGCTTGTGCTGCACCGGAAGAAGATTCACATATCCTTCTTTCGCCATATCAAACTGATGTCCCTGCGGACAGGCATAACTTTTATCTGAGCGCGTCAGTGACGCGTGGCAAAGGGGACAGCTGAAGGACATGGAAACTCCGGGAGATAAACCAAAGGGCGAAGTGTACCGCTATTCGCCCTGCTATAAAATGGCTGGATTACCGCATGACGATAAGGTGGTCTGAACCGGCCGGCAGGCCATCGGGTTTGATATTCTCCAGGCGCAGCACGTTGCCCATGATTTCGCTGAAGACCGGCGCGGAAACCGCCCCGCCATAGTAGGCCCCGTTTTGTGGATCGTTAATCACCACCACCAGGGCGAAACGCGGGTCGCTGGCAGGCGCAACGCCTGCGGTATAGGCGACGTATTTATCGACATATTTGCCGCTATCATCAATTTTCTTCGCCGTCCCGGTCTTAACCGCCACGCGATAATCGCGAACGGCGGCCTTAACGCCCCCGCCGCCGGGCAGCGCGACGCTTTCCATCATGTGCTCCACTTCATGCGCGATCTCCTCCGGCATGACGCGGTGGCCGATAACCGGAGGATCGATGCGGGTGATGGAGAGTGGACGCTCAAGCCCGAAGCCGCCAATCGTCGCGTAGACGTGGGCCAGCTGGAGCGGTGTGACCATCAGGCCGTAGCCAAAGGCAAAAGTCGCGCGGTCTAGCTGACTCCAGTATTTACGCTGTGGCAACAGCCCGGCGCTTTCGCCCGTTAAGCCCAGCCCCGTGTTGGTGCCAAATCCAAAGTTTCGATAGGTATCAATAAGATGCTGGACAGGCATCGCCAGCGAGAGCCGGGATACGCCGGTGTCGCTCGATTTTTGCAGGATCCCGGTCATGGTCAGCTCAGGATAATAACCCACGTCGCGGATACGGTGCCCGTCAAGGGTATACGGGTGGGTATCAATGACGCTGTCCGGCTGGACCAGCCCCTGCTGCAGAGCCGTCATCAACACCAGCGGCTTGACGGTCGAACCGGGCTCGAACGTATCGCTGATTGCCCGGTTGCGAAAATCGTTTATCGTCGCGCCTTCCCGATTATTGGGATTGAAATCCGGATAGCTCGCCATGGCGAGTATTTCCCCGGTGGGGATATTAATGAGCACCGATGCCCCTGACTCGGCCTTATTCCAGGCGACGGCATTGTCCAGCGCGTCTTCGGTAATGGTTTGCAGCCGCTCGTCAATACTCAACTGGATGTTATGTGCCGGCGTGGGCGCCACTTCCGTCAGGTTTTCAACCACGCGCCCGTAGCGATCCTCCCGGACCTGTCGGACACCCGCTTTACCGGTCAGCTGAGTATTGAAGCTTTTCTCCACCCCTTCAATGCCCTGCCCGTCAATATTGGTGAAGCCAATCAGGTTCGCCGCCACGTGGCCTGCCGGGTAAAAGCGGCGGGATTCATCGCGCAAATTAATGCCGGGTAAATTGAGCTTATCAATCCACTTCGCCTGAGCAGGATCGACCTGACGCGCCAGGTAGATAAAGCGGCCCTGGGGGTTGGCGTTAATCCGTGATGAAAGGGTGCTCAACGAAAGATGCAGCGCGCTCGCCAGCGCCTGCCAGCGTTCATCAAACCCAACGCCACCTTTTGCCAGCACCGTTTTAGGATCGGCCCATACAGCCCGGACGGGCACGCTGACCGCCAGCGGTCGCCCTTCACGATCCATAATCATCCCACGCGGCGCATCAATCGCCAGCTGACGGAGGGATCGCATATCTTCCTGCTTCACCAGATTGTCAGGTTTGATGATTTGTAGCCAGGCAACGCGGCCAAGTAAAAAGGCCAGACTGCAGAAAATAGCGAAACAGAGCAGCGCAAAACGCGCCGGCGTGAAATTGCCAGCGGTTAATATCAATTTTTTCTTCACCTGAACCCCAGAGCTGTTAAACAACGCTCTGATTTAACGAGAAAAGATGCGCTTAGGGAGGCGAAACTGTGATACTAACCTCGCAGCTTTGCAACAAGTTGCTAACAAGACCGTAGATAGTAATATTTTGAAAGATAGGGAATAAAAAAGCCCCGCATGATGCGAGGCTTTATGTCTGAGAGTGAAGCGCTATGCGCCCCAGTCAGCAGCGGTTCGATCAGATAGCAGTTACGTTAACTGCAGCTGGGCCTTTCTGGCCGTCCTGAATTTCGAACTCAACGTTCTGGCCTTCAGCCAGAGTTTTGAAGCCGTTACCCTGGATTGCAGAGAAGTGTACGAACACGTCTTTGCTGCCATCAGCCGGAGTAATGAAACCAAAACCTTTAGACTCGTTGAACCACTTAACTTGACCTTTAATCTTTGCCATTTTGCAAAATTCCTTAGAGTGTTTTCTTAGCCCGCAGGCATTAACTGAGATAAAACTGAGACATTACTGCATGAGGCACTAATATAAGGTTCGGCAGAGAAGCGGTATTCAACGACAACGTGTTTACTCAGGACTTCTTTACTGAAAATGCCACACATAAACAGAACTGTACCTCGTTTGACCCAAAACGTGTTATCACACACTATGTTTAATATGGCAAGCCATTTTTAAACATGTCTCGATCCGCCGCACAAATTCGAACACTGTCTGTAAGGAATTGCACAATTATGCGCTTCTCAAACAGACGGCTATACTCCCTTACACAGACTCAACGCTGCTTGCACAACCGCTGTAATCTAAGACTTTTTTAACATAGCTCAATCATTACAATGCGTCCAGCAGTCGGGAAAAGAAATCTTTGGCGTTGATTGAGTTAGAACAAATTGTGAAAACTTATGCTTAAATCATTGTAACGTGACCGTATTGTTTCAGCCAAAAACGATGTTAATAATCCGCACCCTTCTGTATTAAAATCCATCAGGTAATTAGCAGTGTTATGCACCAAAATAATGAAATTTTTATGACTCTGCCTCAAAAGAAGGCAAGCAAAACGTTTCGATAAAATTAAAATTTTCCTGACGACGAATACATACACAATATACGCAACAATTTATCGCTTCGTTTATAAGGGTAAATACTCGCCAACTTTCAGTATCCTGAAAGTATTATTAACTGGTGCTACATTATCCAGCGCATCAGTTAATTCTTTTATGGGGTCATCCAGCGCTTCATCCGCCAGCTCAAACACGCCCCAGTGAACAGGGAACGCCAGCGGGCAACCTAACTGTTGCCACAGCGCAACGGCAGACTGGGGATCCATATGGTGTACGGCCATAAACCATCGTGGAGCATAGGCGCCAACGGGCAATGCTGCAGCATCAATTTTCCCCAAACGTTCCGGTATCAACAGCAGCTCAGGCGAATAGCCGGTATCACCACTAAACCAGAACCGGTGATGCCGCCCTTCAAAGACCCAGCCACACCACAATGAGCGATTGCGGTTCCAGGGCGTGCGCATACTCCAGTGCTGCGCCGGTACGGCGGATAATGTTATCCCCTGCCAGGTAAAACTCTGCCACCAGTCGAGCTCAACCACCTGTTTTGCGCCCCGGCGGCGAAACCAGCCGCCCAGGCCTAAAGGAACAAACACGCTAACGTCCGGAAAGCGTTTGAGAATGTGGCGAACAGTGAGTTCATCAAGATGATCGTAATGGTTATGCGAGATAACGACCGCGTCAAGCTGGTGCAGCTGATCGACAGAGAGTGCCGGGGGCGTTCTACGCTGCGGCCCTAAGAAAGGAAGTGGAGAAGCGCGCCTTGAAAAAACGGGATCGGTAAGAAGGATATTGCCGTCCAGCTGCAGCAGTATGCTCGCATGTCCGAGCCACCACGCCCCATCCTGCTGCGGCTGCTGAAGATTGGCCGGTTGCCACCACCGCCGTATAAAGTCATCGTAGCCGAACGCGGGCGGCTTCGGTAAGCCAGCGGCTTTGCGTTCTTTGCGCCAGCGGTCAAGGTCGCCAGGCTGGTGTCCTGCAGAAGTGGTATTACGAAAACCGTTTGGGGTGTGATGTTTCAGGGAGGGGTCATACCAGGGATTTTTCCAGACCACTGCCACCTCCCGGAATAATACGATTAACGCTCAGCCACCAGGCGGATAAAATCGTCTTGATCGTTGTTCTCGTCAGCGACCGCTTCTTTTTGTGCTTCTTTCTCTTCCGGCTCGTTAGCCTCGCACAGACGACGCAACAGTGCATTCTGCCGTTTTTGCTGCTCAAGCAGCGCTTCCAGCAGTTCGATCTGCTCATTGGTACGTGAACTGGCACGGTTTACGAAAAACCAAATGACCAGCCCCACCAGCAGAACAACCAAAGAGATCGTCAGGGATGCCATATTTAGCAGCCCTGAATTCAGTAACTCACCCATTTCACCACCTCAATAAAAACGTCTATTTTACCACTGGCGCGAAGGAAGGAAATCACCTGAAGAAAAAATGCGTGCTACCACGGAATAAACTTATTGATTGCGCAAACGCCGCTAAAAAACTGTACATCCTGATCGCACATCACGTTGATAGTCTGCGTCCACAACACCACGCACGCTATCAGCACGATAATCAGAATCACCCAGCGTATTTTTTTCACTCCACACTCCGTTTACAGACCTGATATGACCAGGTTATCACGGTTATCTTAAACAAGGACTAACTGTAGCGCCATCAGGCTCTTTTCAGAATCCTGCACTTGTTTCATTACGTAAACCGGTTAGGCTAGCATCATGATAACAATGATAAAGAGGTAATAATGCGCTTAATTATTCGTACAATTGTTGCACTGGCGATACTCTGGATTGGCCTTCTTTTAACGGGTTATGGCGTGCTGGTGGGAAGCACCGAAAACGCCGCAGGGTTAGGCATTCAATGCAAGTATTTAACAGCACAGGGAGTCAGCACGGCGCAGTATCTCCATTCTGATAGCGGGATCATTGGGTTAACCAACTGCCCGGTACTGCGTAAGACCTCCGTCGTGATTGATAATGGCTGAGCCACAGCGTTTACGACAAATAAAAACGCGCAAGATGCGCGTTTTTTTATGCTAACCGGGGTTAGAACGGATAGTCGTGGTAACCCATCTGTTCAGAAATCTTACGCGCGGCGGTATGCAGAATAGCCACGTACTCGTGCAGGCGCTCTTCCGAGAAGCGAAGCGTTGGGAAAGAGATGCTCAACCCCGCGATCACGACGCCAAAACGGTCAAACACCGGAACGCCAATACAGCGCAGCCCTTCTTCCTGCTCTTCGTTATCTTCGCCGTACCCTTGCTCACGCACCTTGTCGAGCACCGTTAATAACTCATCGGTGTTAGTAATGGTGCGTTCAGTGCTGCGTTTGTACTCCACGCCATCAAGGATCTGTTTAACTTCTTCACGATCGCGCCACGCCAGCAGAACCTTACCAATTGCCGTGCTGTAAAGCGGGTTGCGACGACCAATGCGCGAATACATACGCAGGTTATACATGGAGTCAATTTTATGGATGTAAACAATACTGTCTTCATCCAGCGCGCCCAGGTGGATAGTCTCTTTGGTCAGGCGGGAGATCTCGCGCATCTGAATATCCGCGCTACGGATCAGATCCACGTTTTGCAATGCCCGGGCACCCAATTCAAACAGTTTCAGCGTCAGAGAATATTTTTCAGATTCGCCTTCCTGTGCAACGTAACCCAGTGATTTCATGGTTTGCAAAAAGCGATAAACGGTGCTTTTCGACATCATCACGCGCTGTGACAACTCTGTGATACCAATTTCACGCTCTTCCCCGAGCGCCTGTAAGATGCCAAACACCTTCAGCACGGAAGAAACTGAATCTGGCTGTTTATCCAAATCCGCAATTGCCATTTACCACCTCATAGAGAGTGTTTTATAAAAATCAGAACCGGTTTTTATTATAAATTCCCGTCATGTTACCTGCAATCAATCCGCGTTTACTTCGTTACAAATCTGCGACATAAAACGGTGTTAACGATGCTAAAATAGTTACCCTGAGAATAATTTCACTCTGAGCTATTTATCCCCGATGGAAAAGAACCTTTCCGATGGCCTGCCTTTGCCCCAGCGGTATGGCGCTATCGCTACGATTATTATTGGTATCTCAATGGCCGTTCTTGACGGCGCGATTGCGAACGTTGCCCTTCCCACCATTGCCACCGATCTGCATGCTTCCCCGGCCAGTTCGATATGGATTGTTAACGCCTATCAGATTGCGATTGTGGTTTCCCTGCTCTCCTTTTCTTTTCTGGGCGATATGTTCGGCTACCGTCGGGTATATCAGTGCGGGCTGGTGGTATTTACCTTTACATCACTGCTGTGCGCCCTTTCGGACTCTCTGCATACGCTGACGCTGGCGCGCATCGCGCAAGGTTTTGGCGGCGCGGCGCTGATGAGCGTCAATACGGCGCTAATCCGCCTAATCTATCCGCACCGCCATCTGGGCCGCGGCATGGGGATAAATTCGTTTATTGTCGCGGTCTCTTCTGCCGCCGGGCCAACGATTGCAGCGGCCATTCTTTCTGTCACCTCGTGGCAGTGGCTGTTCGCCATAAACGTGCCGCTGGGTATCGTGGCCATCTTCTTTGCCCTGCGATTTCTCCCCGCTAACGGCCCGAAAAGCACCATGCCGCGCTTTGACGTAGCAAGCGCGGTGATGAATGCGCTCACCTTTGGTCTGCTGATTACCGCCCTGAGCGGTTTTGCGCAGGGTCAATCCCTGATGCTAACCGCCGTGGAGCTTGTTGCCCTGCTGGTGACGGGCTTCTTCTTTGTTCGCCGCCAGCTTTCCCTGCCGGTGCCCTTACTGCCGGTCGATCTGCTGCGTATTCCCCTCTTTTCGCTTTCCATCTGCACCTCCGTCTGCTCATTCTGCGCCCAGATGCTGGCTCTGGTTTCTCTGCCCTTCTTCCTGCAAAGCGTGATAGGACGTTCCGAAGTGGAGACCGGGCTGCTGTTAACCCCCTGGCCGCTGGCGACGATGGTGATGGCACCGCTGGCAGGTTATTTAATAGAACGTGTACATGCCGGTTTGTTGGGCGCGGTGGGGCTGGCCGTGATGGCAACAGGTCTTTTCGCGCTGGCGCTGCTTCCATCATCGCCAGGGGATCTGGACATCATCTGGCGCATGATTCTGTGCGGAGCCGGGTTTGGCCTGTTTCAGTCCCCCAACAACCACACCATTATTACCTCTGCGCCGCGCCACCGCAGCGGAGGGGCCAGCGGCATGTTGGGGACCGCGCGTCTGCTGGGGCAAAGCACCGGTGCGGCGCTGGTTGCCCTGATGTTTAACCTTGCCGGGCAAAACGGCAACCACGTTGCGCTTCTCACCGCAGGTGCGCTTGCCACCCTTGCAGCCATCGTCAGCGGGTTGCGCGTGACCCAATCCGGCGTTCAGGCATAAAAAAAGCCGGGCGGAGTCTTCTCCTGCCCGGCTTATTTAAGCGCTTAGCGTTACTTCAGGTATTCTCCACTGCGCAGCGCTTCAATACGTTTATCCAGCGGCGGGTGAGACATAAACAGCTCGCTCAGCGACTTTGATTTGCCGTTGATGCAGAAGGCCATCATGCTGTTCGCTTCCTGCGGCTCGTAGCTGGTTTTCAGACGCTGCAGGGCGGCAATCATCTTTTCACGCCCTACCAGCTTCGCTGAACCGGCATCCGCATGGAACTCACGGTGACGGGAGAACCACATGGTGATAATGCTGGCCAGAATACCGAACACCAGTTCCAGCACCATCGATACGGCGAAGTAGATCAGCGGATTACCGTTGCTCTCTTCACCTTCATCACGGTTGCCACCCATGAAGCCAGCCGCAATCTGCGCCAGGATACGGGAGATGAAGATAACGAAGGTGTTCACCACGCCCTGAATCAGGGTCATGGTCACCATGTCACCGTTGGCGATATGGCTGATTTCGTGCGCGATAACCGCTTCGGCTTCGTCACGGCTCATGTTCTGCAACAACCCGGTGCTCACGGCAACCAGCGACGCATCACGACGGGCACCCGTAGCAAACGCGTTAATATCCGGGGCATGGTAAATAGCAACCTGCGGCATCGCAATGCCTGCCTGCTTAGACTGCTGTGCCACCGTATTCATCAGCCACTGTTCCATGTCGTTACGCGGCTGTTCAATCACCTCACCGCCTACGGATTTCAGCGCCATCCACTTTGACATCAGCAGGGAAATGAAAGAGCCACCAAAACCAAACAGCAGCGCCATAATCAACAGACCCTGAACGCTGCTCGACTGAATTCCCGTCAGGCTTAGCACTAGCCCGAAAACCACCATCACCGCCAGGTTGGTGAGCAGGAAGAGCGCGATTCGCATCATAATTTTCTTTTAACCTCAGTTTAACAAAACGCACTATGCGATTACCCACATCGTATGGGTATTACGGCTATTTTCAAGCATGCGGTGGGCGTAAGTCACCAGAAAGACACAACTTTACACAATTGGAAATCAGCCTGACGGGAAGGATGCAGAACAAAAAGAAACAGGCACAATTTCTTGTGCCTGTTGGGAGATTATTTTGCCGGAGCGGGCTGTACGGCAGGCTTCTCTTTTTCCAGATTCGCCAGGTCGAGCGCGATATGCACCGTCTCGTCCAGGTACGGATCCGGCTCCTGGTAATCTTTTGGCAGATCGTCCAGTTTCTTGAGCAGAGGCTTACCTTCTCGCTTGAAGCGATCGTTGATACGCGCCAGACGCGTTGCGTCGTCCTCGTTGTTCTCTTTTTCACGCTGAGCGTAGTTCAGAGAAACAATATTCCGCTTATCTTTCAGGGCATTGAAACGCGCAATGTCCTTCATGATGTACTGGAATTCCGGGTCTTTCGCGATGCGTTCATTATGCGCTTTCAGCAGCTCAGGGCCAAACTGCGTCATATCACCCGCCTTCACGAATGTCGCAGCATTGATGCTGTCCCACGGCAACGCGTTATCTTCAAACTTCTCGCCGGTTTCGGTCTCTTCCGTGCCGGTCGGCATCATGATATCCGGCGTTACGCCTTTACGCTGCGTACTGCCGCCGTTAACGCGGTAGAACTTCTGAATGGTGTACTGAACGGAGCCCAGCGCAGGCCATTCCGGACGCAGCATCTGATCGTAAATACGGTTCAGCGAGCGATACTGCTGAACAGTACCTTTGCCGAAGGTGGGCTCACCCACGATTAGCGCGCGGCCATAGTCCTGCATTGCAGCGGCAAAGATTTCAGATGCGGACGCGCTGAAGCGGTCAACCAGGACCACCAGCGGGCCTTTGTAATAGACCACACCGTCGTTATCAGCATCTTCACGAACTTTACCGTTGTTATCACGCACCTGTACAACCGGGCCAGACGGGATAAACAAGCCTGAGAGCGACACCGCTTCGGTCAGCGCACCGCCACCGTTCGTGCGCAGGTCGATAATGACGCTGCTCACGTTCTGCTTCTCAAGTTTCTGCAGCTGAACTTTTACATCGTCTGTCAGCCCCACGTAGAAGCCAGGGATATCCAGGACACCCACCTTCTCTTTACCCACGGTTTTCACCGACATTTTCACCGCGCGGTCTTCCAGACGGATACGCTCGCGGGTCAGGGTCACGATACGGGTTTTGGTGCCTTTACCGGCAGGCAGAATCTCCAGACGAACTTTGCTGCCTTTCGGACCTTTGATCAGCGCAACCACATCGTCCAGACGCCAGCCAATGACATCAACCATGCTCTGACCGGTTTGTCCTACCCCCACAATGCGATCGCCTACGCTTATCGCTTTGCTTTTGGATGCCGGGCCGCCCGCGACCATGGAATTGATCACCGTGTAGTCATCATCCATTTGCAGTACCGCGCCAATACCTTCCAGAGACAGGCTCATCTCAGTATTGAACTGTTCGGTATTGCGTGGAGAGAGATAGTTGGTGTGCGGATCGATTTCGTGCGCAAAGGCGGTCATCGCCAGCGAGAAAACATCTTCACTGTTGGTCTGCGCCAGACGGCGAATGGCAAATTTGTAACGACGCGTCAGCGTGTCGCGGATCTCTTTTTCATCTTTGCCGGTCAGCTTGAGGCTCAGCTCGTCGTATTTGACCTTTCCATCCCACAGCGCGTTCAGCTCGGCTTCGTCTTTCGGCCAGGGCGCTTTGCTGCGATCGAGATTGAAGGTGTCGTTGCCGGTGAAGTCCATTGGACGTTCAAGCACTTTCAGAGCGTACTGATAGCGTTCAAAGCGGCGCTTTTGCGACAGGTTGTAGAGATCGTAGAACAGATCCAGCTTGCCTGACCGCAGCTCATCACCCACCTCGGATTTGCGCTTAGCGAACTGCTCGACATCGCTGGCGAGCAAAACGTTATGGCTGTAATCCAGCAAGTTCAGATAGCGGTCAAAGATTTTGGCCGAAAAGGCCTGATCGAGATCGAACTGACGATAGTGCGAGCGGGTAAAGCGAGAGGTTACACGTTCGCTTACCGTCGCGTGCTGCGTCTCTTCCTTGAGTACCGGAATTTGATCAACACGCGTGATATCGTCCACTGCGAAAGCGTGACCCGTTATGGCAAACAGGCCCGCCAGCGCGGTGAGCTTAAAAAAAGTGTTCATGCCAGGCTTGGCCTCCGTTTCAGAACAACAAGTGTTCTGCGCGTACAATCATTGACATACCAGAAGTCAGCTGTACACGAACGCCATCTTTGGTGATTTCCAGTACGGTGGCGTCCATTGCGTTGTTGCCCGCTTTTACTTTCAGAGCCTGACCCACGCTCAGGGCGTTAATGTCAGAAACCGGAGTATGGCGCTGCTCTTCACGAGGCGCACGAGGGGCTTTCGCTGCTGGTTTGTCTGCACGCGGTTTGCGATCGTTATTGTCGTGACGACGCGGCGCAGGACGTGGTTTACGCTCACGACGAGGCGCTTCTTCCTGGCCGTTTGCCGCTGCGGCTTCGCGTTTTTTCGCCTGCTGTTCTGCACGTTGTGCCTGAACGCGTGCTTTGGCTTCTTCCAGCTGCTTGCGCGCGTGTTCTACGTGCTGCTCGTCCAGCTCGCCACAAGGGTTGCCGTCGAGATCCACGCGGGTCGCGCCCGGTTTGATACCGTACAGGTAACGCCAGCTCGAAGTATAAAGACGTAAGGCAGAACGCAGCTGAGTTTTGCTGAGGTTCATTTCCCCTTCAACACGCGCTACCAGATCCTGAAAAATACCGACTTTCAGGGGACGTGCTTCACCTTCCGCGCTGAAGCACTGCGGGAAACGCTCGGCCAGAAATGCGATAACTTCTTTACTGCTATTCAACTTAGGTTGATTTTCCATGAAATTTCCTGATTACAACGGACGTTGCCAACAAGCGCAGGCATGAACAGGCGTCATTATAATGACGCTATCAGTAAATGCTACGTTATCCGTTGATTATCCTGCGACGCTCGCAAAGAATTTTTGATAATCGGTTGCAGCGAGGACGTTTTCCAGATTCGCCACCAGCTCGCGCAGCCCCTGTTCATCCTCGGTTGTAAAGCGACTGAAGACCGTACTGTCGATATCCAGAACGCCAATAATCTGATTTTTTACCACCAGCGGCAGAACGATCTCTGAATTGCTGGCAGCATCACAGGCGATATGCCCGTCAAACGCATGAACATCTTCCACGCGCTGAACCTGATTCTCGGCCACCGCGGTACCGCATACGCCGCGCCCTACCGGAATACGCACGCAGGCCAGTTTGCCCTGAAACGGACCCAGCACCAGCGTTTCACCTTCCAGGAGATAAAAGCCAGCCCAGTTCACATCGGATAGCCGTTCGAACAGCAATGCGCTAGTATTTGCCAGAGTGGCTAAGAAGCTGGTTTCACCTGCCATCAATGCCTTAAAATCGCGGTTCAGATCCGCGTAGAATTCTGTTTTGTTCATTATTCAATCACTTAGTTGTCTTACAAAATTACCGCATAGCCTATTAAAATAAGCAATAAATGCGCTCATGCTCAAGATGAATCCGTTCATGAGTTAATATAACGTTCAACAATACTTATTTGCGCGCAGCTGATGGCCTTAAAAACAACCAAAATTACGCCGACAAAAAAGATAACTGTCCATACGGTAAGCGACGCTTTGCCTCGTGCACATTATCAGCGTTGCCCCCAGTGCGATACGCTTTTTATGTTGCCGAAGATGAAATCGCACCAAAGCGCCTTTTGTCCCCGCTGCGACGCTAAAATTCGTGACGGCCGCGACTGGTCGTTAACCCGCCTTGCCGCTATGGCCGTTACCATGCTGCTGCTGATGCCTTTCGCCTGGACCGAACCGCTTCTGAAGCTTTACCTGCTTGGTGTGCGCATTGACGCTAACGTGCTGCAGGGTATCTGGCAGATGACGAGCCAGGGCGATCCTCTCACCGCCGCCATGGTACTGTTCTGCGTTGTCGGCGCGCCGCTGGTGCTGGTTGCAGCCATTGCCTACCTGTGGTTTGGTAACATCCTGGGAATGAACCTGCGTCCGGTATTGCTGATGCTGGAAAAGCTTAAGAGTGGGTCATGCTGGATATCTATCTGGTGGGCGTGGGCGTGGCATCAATCAAGGTGCAGGACTATGCCTTTCTGCAGCCGGGCGTCGGGCTTTTTGCCTTTATCTGCCTGGTATTGCTCAGCATCCTGACACTGATCCACCTGAACGTTGAGCAGCTTTGGGAGCGTTTTTACCCGCAGCGCCCTGCCACCCGCCCGGATGAAAACCTCCGCGTCTGTCTGGGATGCCATTACACCGGGTTGCCCGACAAGCGTGGACGCTGCCCGCGCTGCCACATACCGTTGAGGTTACGACGCAACAACAGCCTGCAAAAATGCTGGGCGGCGCTGATTGCCTCCCTGGTGTTTCTGTTCCCGGCCAATATGCTGCCGATATCCATTATTTACGTGAACGGTGGCCGTCAGGAGGATACTATCCTCTCCGGTATTATCTCCCTTGCGCACAGTAACGTTGGGGTGGCGGCCATCGTCTTTATTGCCAGTATCCTGGTTCCCTTTACCAAAGTGGTGGTGATGTTTACCCTGCTCGTCAGCATTCACTTTAAGTGTGAACAAGGTTTACGTACCCGTATTCTGCTTCTGCGATTCGTCACCTGGATTGGCCGCTGGTCAATGCTGGATCTGTTTGTGATTTCGCTGATGATGTCGCTGATCAATCGCGACCAGCTTCTTGCTTTTACTATGGGACCCGCGGCTTTTTATTTCGGCTCTGCGGTGATATTGACTATTCTTGCTGTGGAATGGCTGGACAGCCGCTTACTTTGGGATGCACATGAGTCAGGAAACCCCCGCTTCGCCGACTGAAGCGAGAATTAAAACTAAACGCCGCATTTCGCCATTCTGGTTGCTGCCTGTCATCGCCCTGATGATTGCAGGCTGGCTTATCTGGACGAGCTATGAAGATCGCGGCAGTACCGTCACCATTGATTTTCAGACCGCCGACGGCATCGTCGCCGGACGAACCCCCGTTCGTTTTCAGGGGGTCGAAGTCGGTACGGTTCAGGACATCTCCCTTGGAAAAGGGCTTAACAAGATTCAGGTGCGGGTCAGTATAAAATCTGACATGCAGGATGCTCTTCGCAGCGAAACGCAGTTCTGGCTGGTGACGCCGAAAGCCTCCCTGGCCGGCGTGTCCGGGCTGGATGCGCTGGTTGGCGGCAACTACATCGGCATGATGCCGGGCAAGGGTGAACCGCAGGATCACTTTGTCGCGCTGGATACGCAGCCGAAATACCGCCTCAATAACGGCGATCTGATGATCCATCTTCAGGCACCGGATTTGGGCTCGCTGAACAGCGGCTCGCTGGTCTACTTCCGCAAGATTCCGGTTGGCCGCGTGTACGATTACAGCATCAACCCGAATAAACAGGGCGTCACCATTGATGTGCTGATCGAGCGTCGCTTCACCAATCTGGTGAAAAAAGGCAGCCGCTTCTGGAACGTGTCCGGCGTGGATGCCGACCTGAGTCTGAGCGGTGCAAAAGTGAAGCTGGAGAGTCTGGCCGCCCTGGTTAACGGTGCCATTGCCTTTGACTCCCCGGAAAACTCAAGCCCTGCCACGGCCGATGACACGTTCGGTTTATACCCGGATCTGGCGCACAGCCAGCGTGGCGTGATCGTTAAGCTCGTTCTGCC
>OKVS01000377.1_pt1 | contig 16005 bp, 15 predicted proteins | sample 1606911 | NCBI WGS metagenome assembly OKVS01 (sample SAMN03281016, study PRJEB24777) | human gut metagenome | isolation source: fecal sample PR161 from 1 month old female Malay infant, caesarean... | reverse complement strand
AGAGCCACTTTTTGCATTTCTCTGTCCTTATGTTAAGTCACAAAATCTGGCTGAGATGGAGCTGGCCCATCAGCAGCGGGTTATCGCTGTAGTCGACGGGAATGGCCACCACGGCCGGACCATCGACATCCATCGCCGCACGCAGCGTCGGTTCGAGCGCGTCGGCGCTCTCCACGGCAAAGCCTTTCGCGCCAAAGGCGTCGGCATAGACTTTGAAATCGACCGGGCCGAACTCGACGCCGGAAAGACGCTGGTATTTTTTCTCTTCCTGAATGGCAACCATGTTGTAGCCGTTATCCACCCAGATGATGTGCAGCACGTTAGCGTTGAGGCGCACCGCGGTTTCCAGCTCCATGCTCGACTGCAGGAAGCCGCCGTCCCCGGAGACCGACACCACCTTGCGGCCCGGGTTGACCAGCCACGCGCCAATGGCCCACGGCAGCGCCACGCCCATGGTCTGCTGACCGTTAGAGATCATCACCTGACGCGCCCGGAAGCTGTAGAGGTAGCGGGCGATCCAGATGTGGAAGCTGCCCATATCGACGGTAAGCGTCACGTCGTTATTGACGATGTCCTGCATGGCCCGCACGATGCGCAGCGGATGCAGGGCAAACTGGTTGAGCGAGGCGCCGCGTCGATCCAGCAGATCGCGCTGATGCTGGCGGTCGACCAGAATTTCCGAGGCGCGCTGGCTCAGTTCAAGCTTATGGTCGATACGGTTAGCGAGCTGATTCAGCGTTTCGGCGATATCCCCCACCAGCTCCAGATCCGGGACGTAGTTACGTTCTTCATAGGCAGGCAGCACGTCGATGTGCACCAGCGTGGCGTCGCCGCTGTTCCACATGGACGGCTCGTATTCCACCGGGCTGTAGCCGATGCAGATAATCAGATCCGCCAGATGCAGCAGCCGGTCACCCGCCTGGTTATTGAACAGACCGACGCGTCCGGCAAAGCGGGTGAAGTGCTCCTGGTTCACCGCCCCGGCGGCCTGGTAGGTGCTGGTGACCGGGATACGGCTTTTTTCCAGCAGCTTGCGCAGCGCGGCGCTGTTCGCGGGCTGGCTGGCCATCAGGCCGAGTAAGATGACCGGGTTTTTGGCCTTTTCGATAAGCTTCGCCACGTCGTTAATGGCGGATTCCGGTGCTGGCCCCATCAGCGCGGGACCGCTGGCGGGCAAAATCGCCCCCGTGGCGGGCTGGTCAACAATATCCTGCGGCAGGCTGACAAACGCCCCGCCCGGCCTGCCGTGCTCGGCGGCGCGAAACGCGTTGGACACCACCTCGGCAATCGCGTCCGGGGAGTTCACTTCTACGGCGTATTTCGTCACCGGGCTGAACATCGCGACGGTGTCCATGCTCTGATGCACCAGCTTCGCTTTGTCTGCCCGCTTCACCGCCCCGCCCAGCGCGACCACCGGGTCGCCTTCGCTGTTGGCGGTGGCAATACCGGTGATCAGGTTCGAACAGCCCGGTCCGGAGGTGACCAGCGCCACCCCGGCTTTGCCGGTCAACCGCCCCACTGCCGCCGCCATAAACGCCGCGTTGGCCTCGTGGCGTACGGGAATGATCTCAATGGAGGAGTCCAGCAGGGAATCAAAGACCTTGTCGATTTTTGCCCCCGGGATCCCGAACACCTGCTTCACGCCCTGCGCTTCCAGCTGGCCGACAACCATATCGGCGCCGTGCGCCCACTGACGTGACTGTTTCTCACTGTTCACGGTAGTTCTCCTGTTAGTTTTCGACGGCGCGGATAGCCGCATCAAGGTTGCTGGGGTGCAGGTTGGCCTGTAAAAACGCGCTGTCGGCGGGCAGGTCGATCATCAGCTTGTGAATTTCACCGAAGGTGAGCACGCCGCTCTCAAGCTGATAGTCGAGCAGATGGCCGCCGCCCTGTCGGTCGTCGGTGATGAAGTGTTCGTGATAGCCCGCCACGTTGATGCCCTGCATATGCTGCGGCGTGCGGAACCCCACCAGCACGCCCTCGCGCTGGTTAAAGCGGAACACCGGCTGGTCGTCCAGCACGTCGGTCATCGCCCGGTACGGCGGCGTCTGGCGCGGTACGGTGCGGGTGTGCGCGTGGTGGAAATTGCCGTCGATGCGCAGCGCGCAGAACAGGTTGTCGGAGGGGATCTGCTGGTCGATCACGTCGTGGATCTGCTGACGGCTGACCGGCCCGTCGAAGGTTTTGCGGTACTGCGGCTGGAACCAGGTCATCACCGCGAACGGCGTTTTTTGCTCCGGCTTCGCGGCGCGGGCGCTGCCGTCGGCGCGCAGCTGGTAGACCTGGCTGCTGAAGGCAATCATTTCGCCGTCCAGCTCGTTAAAGGTGCCGAGGCCAAAATCGCCGTGTGCCAGCAGGTCGGCGATGGTGGTCTCCCCTTCGTAGACGCCGCTTAGCAGGGCGCTCATTAGCGATGTCTGATAGATCACGCTGTCAGGATGTTGAGCCGAGAACCCGCGCAGGGTCTCGCATAAACTCGCCTCACAGTCGCATGCAGATGAATGCATCATCATGCTCGTCCTCTTCAACTTTATTTATAAAGGTTAAATAAATGTTGACCCGATTCAGCAGAGAGTTCCAATATAGAATCCATGCTGGTTTGAGACGTTTTTGATATGGAACTTCGTTATCTGCGCTATTTTGTCGCGGTAGCACGCGAGCGACACTTCACCAGGGCGGCCAACGCGCTGGGTATTTCACAGCCTCCTCTGAGCCAGCAGATCAAACGGCTTGAGGAGGAAGTGGGCACGCCGCTGTTCAGGCGCCTGACGCGGGGCGTGGAGCTGACCGAGGCGGGAGAAGCCTTCTATGAGGACGCCTGTAAGATCCTGGCGCTGAGCGACGCCGCGCTGGAGAAAGCCCGGGGCATCGCGCGCGGGCTGAACGGCAGCCTGTCAATTGGCATTACCAGTTCAGATGCCTTTCATCCCAAAATCTTCGCCCTGATCCGCCAGTTTCAGGTGCAGAACATGGCAGTGCAGGTTCACCAGGTGGAAGCCAACATGTCGTCGCTGACCACGATGCTGGCGGAGGGTGAACTGGATATCGCCTTTGTGCGCCTGCCGTGCGAAAGCAGCAAGGTATTCGAATTAAAAATCCTCGACCGGGAGCCAATGGTGGTGGCGCTGCATCGCGATCATCCTCTGGCGACGTGCGGCGATCTGGCGCTGGAGGAACTTCGGGATACGCCGGTGGTGTTGTTCCCGCAGGAGGTCGCGCCGGGTCTGTATGACCGGGTTTACGGCTGCTGCGAGCGGGCCGGAATAAACGTGCAGCGCGCGCTGCAGTCGTCGCAGCTTTCCTCTTCCCTGAGCATGGTCTCCGCCGGCGGCGGGTTCGCGCTGGTGCCGAAATCCATGGCGGCCATTTCACCGCCGAATGTCACCTACCACGCGCTGCGCTCGCCCGAGCTTTATACCGATATCGCGCTCTGCTGGCGGCGCTTCGAACGTTCGCGGACGGTGAAGCGGTTTTTGGCGATGATGAGCGAGGATTAATGGTGCGGCGGTGCCCGGAAATGCCGTTCTGGAAGCCGCCTCGCAAACCTGCAAGCAACCTTATGTAATTCAGGGTTATCGCTTTTCATCCCTTGTTTATGGTCGTAAAGTGCCTGCGTTGCGGCACAACCGTAACCGGGCGTAGGAACCCGTTAGCATAACATGACATTTTTTAGACAAAGAGGATGCTAAATGGCGACTACCCCTGAATTTTCCTACGCGCTTTCTGAGGAAAGCGTTGTTCATCAGCTCATCAACCACCCAATTTCCGATTCTGCGGATCTCTTCGAACTGGCCGATGCCTGCGCCGCTTACGTAAGCGTACTGGTGGAAACTTACGACGCAGTGACATTTGCCACGCTATGCGAGCGACTGCTGGCTGCGCTGAAACGGCTGCGCGAGTGCTGCGACTCAGAACTTCCACCGTATCTGGTGGAACGGCTCATTGCGGGGGAAAAGATAACCTCCTGCGTGCCAGAATGCTGGCAAGAAACGGCGCTACAGGTGGATTATGCCGTGGCGTTAACGCTGGCAGTAATGGGCGGGACATTACCTGCGAGCGTGGCGAAAGAGCTCACCGGGCTGTTGCATGATATGGTCTGGCTGCTGGCGGAGTTTGTGAAGGAGCCTTATATAACGGCGCACTGAGGCGGGTGATGGGTGGCCGGGGTTCTGCTGGGGTAAAAAGCAGGACTTTGGCCTTACTCAAAGTACAGAGTAGTGTGTTGAATGTCCGTTAAGAGCGAAAAGCGGACATCTTAATTGTTTTTTTTGCTACTACCTCTATGTAGCCATGTTATATGGCTACATTTATACAGAAGTAAGGATTAGTCTTTTCCCGGACCATAATTAAATTTTGTACCTTTGCCAATGGCATAAAACTGTCCACCAGCTACGTAATGGACAGTACGTAATTCATCAGGCGCATCATCAAAAATCCAGTGCCCATTTCTGAAAACGCGGTCATCACTCCATGCTCCGACAATTTCCCCCAAGAACAAGTTGTGCTGCTTTTCATTTTCTTCATTGGGTATGACCTTACATACTAACCAGCCAGCGCAACCTTCAACTAGAGGCAGATCAAACTCTTTCTGATAAAATAGTGGGATTTTACTATTTTTATCTGGATGTGTCGGAATAACTGTTGGCCTCCAGCATATAAAACCATTTCCATCTGATTTACTACTGGGATCTGGACAGCGTAATATCCGCTTTTTTCTACAAGCCCGCGAGTAAATGCCTGTGGACCTATGAAAGCCATCACTTTGTTATTGCCTACTAATCCCACCCAGGCCGCTGCCATGACATTTTCAATGCCATCATTTTTAGCCGATATCATCGTGGTTGGCCCGACCTGTAATAAACGATAGGCTTTGTTTAACTCTATTGGTTGAATTGACATAATTTACTCTTTTGAGTTCTGATAAAAAGTAAGACAGGTTACTTATTTGATTGTTCGATTATATGGCTGGAATAGTTGCAAATTAATTGCTATTATCAAAATACATTATTGCAAATTTCACAATAATCATGAACAAACTTGATGCACTAAAATTTTTCATCATCGCCTCTGAGACCTTGAACTTCCGCGAAGCAGCCATCAAACTGTCGGTTTCACCATCAGTAGTAACCCGAACAGTCGCTGAGTTGGAGAAACAACTTGGTGAACCTTTATTCAAACGCAATACTCGTTCGATCTTTCTCACCAGTTTCGGCGAACTATTTTTACCCCAAGCGAAGCGACTGCTGGAAGATTCTGAAAAATTATTTCAGATGGCGAAAGATGATAATGAAATGAAAGGTATTGTTCGCATCACATTACTTCGATTTCCAAATCATGAACAAATCTTGTATGAACTCTTGACTGCACTACGCCCCTATCCTGATTTATTTATTGACTGGCGTTTAGATATGATGAAACTTGATACTATTGAGCATCGTATCGATATAGGTATACGCGTAGGGCGAGAACCTAATCCAAACTTTATCATTAAAAACATCGGACAAGTTGAACATATTTTGGTTGCATCCCCTGAACTTATTGAGCGTCTGGGAGCACCTACTGATTTAGAAGATCTTCGACAGCGTTATCCATTTAGTGGTTTAATTAATCCTGAGACAGGAAAATCATTTGAGTTTATGAGTGACGCAGTGAATACTTTTGTCCCTCGTCATATTGAGTTTTATACTACAGACCCATACGCCGAAATTCAGGCTGCATTGGCCGGAAAAACGGTTGTACAATCCAGCGATTTTATCTGTAGGGAGTACTTAGCAAGCGGCCAACTTGTTCCCCCACTGCCAGAACTCCGACAGGAGAAATGGCAATTTTATTTATATCGACCTTACCAGCTGATTACTCCCAAAAGGGTGACGGTCGTTTTCTCGCTATTAGAAAAAATATTACGCAAATATTTCACATCAAAATAATATTCTCCTCAACGTCTGCTGCTGGCACAGAGCGGACATTCATATTCATCTCCCTTCCTCTCTATCGGCCCGCCTCCACTCTCAGGTATGAATGCGTTTATCATTTTGTTTAGAAAAGCGATGGGCAGCACGGCCGCCCATTACTTTGCCGAATGGAAAAACAGCGGCCGTTAGCCCGGCCCCTCGCTCCCCGCCGCCAGCAGCGGCACCACTACATCGCTGATGGGCACCGCAATGCCGTGTTTGCGGCCGTAGCGCTGGATGACGCCGTTACGGATATCCCACTCCATCGGGCGATCCGCCTGACGGTCAGCGAGAATCGACGTACCCAAATCCACGGGCGCGCGTTGGAAGTTCGCCAGAATCTCCTGCGCCACGTCATCGTTCAGCTTCGCCCCTTCAGCGCGGGCGACGGTCAGCCCTTCGCGCAGGTAGGCCAGCGCCAGCTCGCTGACATCCTCTCGCCTGAACATCCCGGCGCGGCGGTTGGCCAGCACCATAAGCCCGGCGACCGCGTTTTGCAGCAGCTTGCGCCAGGCGACGGTGGCGAAATCTTCAGAGAGCTCAACCGCGCAGCGCGTATCACGAAGCGCTTCGACCACCCGCTGCGCCTGGGGCGCGTCCGGTAGCGTCAGGCGCGGCTTCGCCCGGAGCCAGACGGAGGCATCCGGCTCGCGCTGCGCCGGGAACCAGACCACCGACGGCAGCACCGTTGCGCCACTGACCAAAGGCTCAAGCTGCGCCTTCTGCTCTACGCCGTTTTGCAGCGCGCAGACCACGGTGTTTTCATCGCACAGCGCGCGCAGCCACCCGGCGCTGTCGGAATTTTGCGTCGTTTTTACCGCCACAAAAACAAGATCTGCGGGGCGAGTAATGACGGACGGATCGGTGAATACCGGACCGGGCACAACCGTTTCCCCCTCGTCGTAACGCAGGCGTAATTCCGGATGCGCGGTGCGTCCGCAGAGTAGCGGCGTGCGGCCAGCGTCATGCAACACCGCGGCAATGGTGGTGCCAATCGCACCGGAACCAATCAGCGCAATCACTGGATTCTCAGACATGGTTAACCCCTCTTTTCGCTAAGCCTGCTAACAGTTATACCACCCTGAAAAGTGAGCGCCACGTCGTTGTCTATACTCAACACACAACAGACAACGGAGTGCGCCATGCCTTTACCTGATTTCAAATCCTCTGAACCGTTCACCCTCGGCATCGAACTCGAACTGCAGGTGGTTAACCCGCCGGGCTACGATCTGAGCCAGGACTCCTCTGCCCTCATCGCCGCCGTCAAAGACGACATCAAAGGCGGTGAAGTCAAACACGACATCACCGAAAGCATGCTCGAAATCGCCACCGGCGTGTGCCAGACCATTGACCAGGCGGCGGCGCAGTTCTCGGTGATGCAGCAGAGCATCCTGCGCGCGGCGGCGGAGCAGCACATCCAGATCTGCGGCGGCGGGACGCACCCGTTCCAGAAGTGGCAGCGTCAGGAGGTGTGCGACGACGAACGATATAACGTCACGCTGGAGCGCTTTGGCTACCTGATTTTGCAGGCAACGGTGTTCGGACAGCACGTGCACGTCGGCTGCCGGACCGGGGATGACGCCATTTATCTTCTGCACGGCCTGTCGCGCTTCGTGCCGCACTTTATCGCCCTGGCGGCCGCCTCGCCGTACATGCAGGGCACCGACACGAAGTTCTCCTCGTCGCGGCTCAACATCTTCTCCGGGTTCCCGGATAACGGCCAGATGCCTTGGGTTAACAGCTGGCAGGAGTTCGAAGGGCTGTTCCGACGCCTGAGCGCTACCAGCATGATCGACAGCATTAAAGATCTGCACTGGGACATTCGCCCCAGCCCACACTTTGGCACCGTGGAGGTACGGGTGATGGATACCCCGCTGACGCTCGGCCACGCGATTAATATCGCAGGGCTGATCCAGGCGACGTCTCACTGGCTGCTGACCACGCGGCCGTATAAACATCAGGAACGAGATTTTCTGCTGTACCGCTTTAACCGTTTTCAGGCGTGTCGCTACGGGCTGGAGGGGGTTCTGACGGACGTGCATACCGGCGAGCACAAAACCGTGGCGGACGATATCGCCTGGCTGCTGGAGCAGGTTGCGCCGTCGGCCGAAAAGCTCGGCGCAACGAGCGCAATTAATGAAATTGCCCTGCTGTTAAAGCAGGGCAAGAGCGAGGCGCAGCGCATGCGGGACTTCATCGCCGACGGCGGCTCGCTTATTTCTCTGGTTCAGAAGCACTGCGAGCTGTGGGCGACGAGTCCGTAGTAAGGCCGTGGCCCCACTCGCGCAGGCGCTGAAACAGCACGAACAGCGCGGGGATAAACACAATCCCTACCACGGTTGCCACCAGCATGCCGCTGAACACCGTGGTGCCAATGATGCGGCGGCTCTGGGCACCCGCCCCAGTCGCCAGCATCATCGGCAGGACGCCGATAATGAACGACACGGCGGTCATCATCACCGCGCGGAAGCGGCGCGATGCCCCTTCCCGCGCGGCATCGACAATCGCCATCCCGTCCATCCGCCGCGCGCGGGCGAACTCCACGATAAGAATCGCGTTTTTCGCCGCTAACGCGATCAGCAAGACCAGACCGATCTGCACGTACACGTCGTTGGCGTAGCCCGCCAGCCACAGCCAGACCAGCGCCCCGCCGATGGCGAACAGCACCGAAAGCATCACGCTCGCCGGGAGCGTCCAGCTCTCGTACTGGGCGACGAGGAACAGCCACGCCATCACCACCGCCGCCAGCACAATCCATACCGCCTGGTTGCCGGTCTGCTGCTCCTGATACGACATGCCGCTCCAGGCGTAGTCGTACCCGGCAGGCAGGCTCTGCGCCAGAATTTCGCCCATCGCCGCCATCGCGGTGCTGCTGCTTACCCCTTCCGCTGCTGAGCCGCTTACCGATACCGACGGGAACTGGTTGTACTGCTGGATAAATGGCGCGCCGACGGTCGGCGTGATGGTGACGAGGTTGCTCAGACGCACCCGCTCGCCGCTGTTGCTACGCACGAACAGCTCGCTGATTTGCTCCGCGCGCTCGCGCCACTGCATCTCGTTCTGCATCACCACGTGGTAAACGCGGTTGTTGACGCTGAAATCCCCGGCGCGGGTGCCGCCGAAGGCGGTTTGCAGGCTGCTGAAGATGCGCGACACCGGCACGTCGAGCCGGGCCGCACGCTCGCGGTCAACGGTCAGCGTCAGCTGCGGCACGTTGCTGCTCCAGGTGGTGAACACGCGGCTCAGCTGCGGATGCTGGTTGGCTTTCGCCAGCACCTCACGCGTGACGCGCTCCAGCTCCGCCGGGCTCTGCCCCGCCTGCGCCTGAATGCGCAGGTCGAAGCCAGAGGCGTTGCCCAGCCCCGGCAGCGTCGGCGGCGCGAAGGTCATGATGGTAGCTTCCGGCAGGGCCAGCAGCTGGCGCTGAAGGGTGCCCATCACCTCGTCCAGCGGCGGGCGCTCGCTCCAGTCTTTCAGCATGATGGAGATAAACCCGCCGTTCGACGCGCTGGTACCATTGAGGATGTTAAACCCGGAGACCTGAATGACGTCTTCCACCGCCGGGTTTTTAGCGATCAGCTCGCGCGCGGTAGCCATCACCGCTTCGGTGCGCTCCAGCGAGGCCGCCTCCGGCAGCTGGACGCTGGCGAAGAAGTAGCCCTGATCTTCCTGGGGCAGGAAGCCCTTTGGCATCGACATAAAGCTGAACGCCACTACTGCCGCCGCGCCTGCGGTGGCCAGCAGCGCCAGCCAAGGACGGAGGTTGAACACGCTCACGATCCGGGTGTAAAGCGTGCGCGTGGCGTCCAGCCCACGGTTGAACCCACGGAAAATGGCGGCAGGCTTCGCTGGACGCGGGCGCAGTAGCATCGCGCAGAGCGCGGGCGTCAGGGTCAGCGCCACCAGGCTTGAGAGCGTGACGGCAGTGGAGAGCGTCACCGCGAACTGGCGGTACAGCTCGCCCACAATTCCCGGCAGGAGCGCCACCGGCACAAACACCGCCAGCAGCACCAGCGTGGTAGCAATCACCGGTCCGGCAATCTGGCGCAGCGCCAGCGCGGTCGCCGCCGTGCGGCTCTGCCCTTCCGCCATCAGGGTTTCGACGCTCTCAACCACCACGATGGCATCATCCACCACCATGGTCAGCGCCAGAATAATGGCGAACAGGCTCAGCGTGTTGGCGGAGTAGCCGAGCGCGTAGAGCACCGCAAAGGTGCCCACCAGCGACACCGGAATGGCGAGGGCGACAATCAGCGTCGCGCGCCAGCTTTGCAGGAACAGGGAAACGACCACCACAACCGCCAGCATGGTCAGCGCCAGCGAGACGCCAATCTCTTTAATGGTGGCGGCAACGAAGGTGGTGGTGTCGAATTTTACCTCGTAGACCAGGTCGTCCGGGAAGCGCGTCGAGAGACGCTCCAGCTCCGCGCGCACCGCGTCGGCCACGCGCAGGGCGTTGGCGGACGGCGTTGGGTAGATGCCGAGATAGGCGGAGTCATGCCCGTTCAGCTGGGCGCCCGAGCTGTAGCTGCGCGAGCCGAGCTCGATGGTGGCGACGTCCTTCATGCGCACCAGCTGGCCCATCTCCCCGGCGCGAATAATGATGTCGGCAAAGTCTTCGGCCTGGCTTAAGCGCCCCAGCCCGTTGATGGTCAGCGTCTGCTGCTGGCCGTTGAATACTGGTGGCGTACCGATCTGGCCCGCCGCCCCCTGCACGTTCTGCTCGCGCAGCGCCTGCGCCACGTCATCAGTGGTCACGTTCAGGGCGTTCATGCGGTCCGGACGCAGCCAGATGCGCATGCTGTAGTCCCGCGCGCCAAACATCTGCACCTGTCCCACGCCCGGCAGACGCGACAGCGCCTCGCGCACCTGCGTGCTGGCGTAGTTGCTGACAAACAGCGGCGTGTGGGTGTTGTTCGGTGAGTAAAGGCTTACACCCATCATCAGGTTGGTGGCGCGCTTGCGCACCTGCACGCCGTTTTGCTGTGCCTCGGTCGGCAGCTGCGCCACGGCCTGCGCCACGCGGTTTTGCACGTCGATGGCAGCAAGGTCCGGATCGGTCCCCGCCGCAAAGGTGATGTTCAGGCTGTAGGTGCCTTCATCCGAGCTGGTGGACTCCATATAGAGCATGTGATCCACCCCGTTAAGCTGCGTCTCCAGCGGCGTGGCGATGGCCTCCGCCACGTCAGCCGAGCTGGCGCCCGGCCAGCTGGCAGAAACATTCACCACCGGCGGGGTGATCTGCGGATACTGCTCTACCGGAATAATCTTCAGCGCGATGGCCCCCAGCAGGGTGATGACCAGCGCAATCACCATCGCGAAGCGCGGGCGTTTGATAAAAAACGTCAGCATGATGGCTCCTTAATTGAGTATCTGGACGGCAGCGCCGGGCTGCACGCGCTGCGCGCCGTCGGTAATCGCTCGCTCACCGGGCTTCACGCCGGAGGCAATCTGAAACTGCTGGCCGATCTGGCCGGCCACGTTCAGCGGGCGCCTTTCGGCGTTGCCGTCGGCGTTAACCACCCAGGCGAAGAACCCGTCGCCGTTCTGCTGAACCGCAGCGGCAGGCAGCGTCAGCACCGGCTGCTCGCTCGCCGGACGCAGATAAACATTCACGTTGCCGCCGGGCAGCAGCTGATGGCGCGGGTTAGCAAACTCGGCGCGTAGCATCACGCTGGCGGTGCGCGGATCGATGCGGTTGTCCACGGAGGTGAGTTCCCCGCCGACGCGCTGGCCGTTGCTGTCGATCAGCGCCTGCCAGGCCTGCTTCATGGCGCTGATATCCGCGTGCTGTCCGGCTTTGGTGGCAAAACGCCCCCTCCTCCAGCGCAAAGGCGATGCGGACGGGATCGAGCTGCACCACCTCCACCAGCACGCCGCTGGCAGGATTCACCAGGCTGCCCACGTGGAACTGGCTGTGGCCCACGCGACCGTCAATCGGCGAGGTGATGCGGGTGTAGTTCAGGGTGACGCTGCGGGTGTCGAGCCGGGCTTTGGCCTGCTCCAGCGCGGCGCTCGCCACATCGCGCTGCATGCGGGCATTGTCCACGTCGTGACGGCTGATGGCGTTGCTGCTGCCCAGGCTTTCGAAGCGGGAAAGCTGCTGCTGCGCCTGACGCAGCGTGGCTTCAGCGCTTCTCACTTCGGCCTGCGCCAGACGCAGGGCAGCACGCGGCTCGGCGTCGTCCAGCTCAAACAGCACGTCGCCTTTTTTCACGTACTGCCCGTCGCGGAAGTTGATTTTCGTTATCACGCCTTCCGTGCGCGCGCGCAGTTCAACGGTGTGAATGGCTTCGATGCGGCCCGGGATCTGGCGCTCGGCGGCATGGGCGGTCTGCTCCACGGTGGCGACGCGAACGGGGACCGCGGCGGCGAAGACGGGTTGCAGGGTACTGACAAGAAGGGCGAACAGGAGTGGAAGTTTCATGGGAGTACCTCAGCGTTGTTTCTCCCCTCTGCCCCGGCCCTCTCCCCCAAAGGGGCGAGGGTTAAGGGTGAGGGGTAAGATTTTCGTTATGCAGCCTTACGGAACCTGCGGGTCAGTCGCTTCTCGATTTCGACGACGAAGAACATCACCCCAGCCACCGCCAGCGTCACGAACCAGTAGCGCAGCGGCAGCGCTTCGGTGCCGAACAGCATCTGCATAAACGGCAGGTAGATAATAGCCGCCTGGAGCAGGAACAGTACGCCCGTCACCAGCCAGATCCCTTTGTTCGCCAGCAGGCCGCGGTTGAGGGAGAACCCTTCGGTGTTGCGGCAGTTAATCATGTACACCCACTGGGCGCAGACCAGCATCTGCAGCAGCACGGTGCGGATGAACTCCGCGCTGTGGCCACGCGGGGCCAGCCAGGCTTCCAGCGCAAAGGCGGCGATGGCAATCATGGTGCCGACGAAAGCCACGCGCCACACGGCGTAGGCGTCCATCACGTGCTGCCCGGTCTGGCGCGGCGGGCGGCGCATGATGTTGCGCTCGGCGGCCTCAAAGGCCAGGCCGAAGGAGAGCGTGGCCGAGGTCGCCATGTTCATCCACAGAATCAGCACCGGCGTTAGCGGAATGATGTTCCCCGCCAGCAGCGCAATCACAATCAGCAGCCCCTGCGCCAGGTTGGTCGGCATGATGAACAGGATGGTTTTCTTCAGGTTGTCGTAAACGCGACGCCCCTCTTTCACCGCGCTGGCGATGGTGGCGAAGTTATCGTCCGTCAGGACCATGTCCGCTGCCTCTTTGGTGACTTCCGTGCCCTTAATGCCCATCGCGATGCCGACGTCCGCCTGGCGCAGCGCCGGGGCATCGTTTACGCCGTCGCCGGTCATGCCGACGATCTCGCCTTTATCCTGCAACGCTTTCACCAGGCGCAGCTTATGCTCCGGGCTGGTACGGGCGAAGATGTCATACTTCACCGCCGCTTCCGCCAGCTCGGCGTCGTCCATTTTCTCCAGCTGATAGCCGGTGACCGCCTGCTCGCTGTTGCTGATCCCCAGCATCTGGCCGATGCTCATCGCCGTCTGCGGGTGATCGCCGGTGATCATCTTGACGCGGATCCCCGCCTGCTGGCAGGCGTTAATTGCATCAATCGCTTCCGGGCGCGGCGGATCCATCATTCCGGCGATGCCGAGGAAGATCAGGCCGTGGCTCAGGTCGTCGTGCGTCAGCTCCTGCTCGCCGTTCGCCGGTTTGAACGCCGCGGCCACCATACGCAGCCCCTGGCGCGCATAGCGCTCCATCTCCGTTTCCCAGTACGCACGGTTGAACGCTTGCGCACCGTTACGCGTCTGCTGCTGGTTGCACAGGGCGAAAATGACGTCCGGCGCGCCGGTAATCAAAATCTGCTCCTCACCGCCAATCTGGTAGTGGGTGCTCATGTACTTGTACTGTGAGTCGAACGGAATCTTGTTAACCAGCGTGGTCACGACCGGCTCGAGGTGGGCCTTGGCCGCCAGCACCTTCAGCGCGCCCTCGGTTGGCCCGCCGGTGATGCCCCACAGGCCACGCTCGTCCTGAATCAGCTGGCTGTCGTTGCACAAGTCAACGGTGCGCAGGTACTGCTCCAGGACGGTGCCCGGCTGGACCTGCACCGGCTCATCGCTGCCTTCCAGGTAGATATTGCCTACCGGCTCGTAGCTGTTGCCGTCCACGCGGTAGCAGACGTCGGCGGTGATGATGGCTTTTACCGTCATCTCGTTCATGGTCAGGGTCCCGGTTTTATCCGAGCAGACCACGGTCATCGCGCCCAGGGTTTCAACCGTCGGCAGCTTGCGGATAATCGCCCGCTTGCGCGCCATCGCCTGTACGCCCAGGGAGAGGATGATGGAGATAATCGCCGGCAGACCTTCCGGTACGGAGGCGACCGCCAGGCTGATCAGGGAGAGCAGCAGCTCGCCCATCGGGATCTCGCGGAACATCAGGCTGAAGACGAACAGCGCGGCCATCATCGCCAGGATAATGGCGAAGATCGCTTTACCGAGCTTGTCCATCTGCACCAGCAGCGGGGTACGGTGCTTTTCAATGCCCGCCATCATCTGGTTGATGTGGCCGAGTTCCGTATCCTTACCGGTCGCGGTGACCACGCCGACGCCGCCGCCTGCGCTCACGGTCGTCCCGGAAAAAACCATATTGGTGCGGTCGCCCAGCGGTAATTCGCCGCTCAGCGAATTCGTGTGTTTATCCACCACGGTGGACTCACCGGTCAGAATCGCCTCCTCCACGCGTAAATTATGCGCTTCGATTAAACGCATATCCGCCGGAATACGATCCCCCGCGCGCAATACAATAATATCGCCCGGAACTATTTCCGTCGTCGGTATGGTTTCATGGTTGCCGTTACGAATAACGCGCGCCTCACTGGAAAGCATATTGCGAATACTCTTCAGCGATTTTTCTGCGTTGCTTTCCTGAATATGGCCAATTAGCGCATTGATGACCGCCACGCCCAAAATTACCAGCGTATCGACCCAGTGACCCATTACCGCCGTTAATACCGCGGCGGCCAGCAGAACGTAAATCAGCACATCGTTAAAATGGGCCAAAAAACGCAGCCAGGCGGGTTTACCTTTTTTCTCCGGCAGCGCGTTCGGCCCTGTTTTTTGCAGACGCGCCTGCGCCTCTGCACGATCCAGACCGCTGGCCTGGCTCTGCACGTGGGTAAGCACCTGCTCTGCGGTCTGCTGGTATGCCAGCCCGCCGGAAGGCGGCACGTTTGGGGAGTATTTTTTTTCAGTCATCATATTTTTCCTTCAATATCCGGTGAACAGAAGCCTGAATTCCTTTCTGGCTTAAATAAAATGATTTTAAAGTCTTGCGGGTAAAATTGATCTACCGCAATATATTTACCACTGGGTTATTCAAAATTGATTAAAATTATTTCGACGAGCTGATTTTTACAAAATATTTCTAAACCAATCCTAAACGAGGGGGAACCATGTTTGGTATTTATCGCGGACGGCGCCTGGCGTTATACATTGTCGCAGCCATTGTTATTGCGACGTTAATTGGATATAGCACCTATATGTTTGTAAAATTATTTTCGTGATGCAGACATTTATTTACATAGCGCGATATTAATTTAATCATCAGGATTAAATTATTCTCCTTCCGCGCATTATTCTTCGGGGGAAGGAATTATTTAATTAAAAAAGGGCCGACGGGTTGATATTGCTTTACGTTAAAGGATGCCGGACAATGACATTTTTAACTGACGATTAACATTACGATGAAACACCCGTTGGAATCGCTGCTGACTGCGGGGGGCATTTTATTGATGGCCCTGATCTCTTGCTTACTGCTACCCGCGCCGTCGCTGGGTCTGGTGCTGGCGCAGAAGCTGGTTCAAACCTTTCATATGGTCGACCTGAACCAGCTCTACACCATTTTTGTTCTGCGTGTGGTTTTTTACTGCTCGGCGCTATCGAATTCTTCATCCTGCGTTTCGTCTGGCGCCGCTGGTTTTCACTGGCGTCGTAGGCCAATAAAAAAGCCGGGGTAGCAGCGATGCCTTACCCGGCCTTTGTTTCGTCAATTTCAATGCAGCCCGACTATGGTTCTCTTTGCGGTAAG
>OKVS01000376.1_pt1 | contig 16097 bp, 14 predicted proteins | sample 1606911 | NCBI WGS metagenome assembly OKVS01 (sample SAMN03281016, study PRJEB24777) | human gut metagenome | isolation source: fecal sample PR161 from 1 month old female Malay infant, caesarean... | reverse complement strand
TCGCGTTCAAAAATAGAACTGAAATTACCGTAAGCCAAAGCCTCGGTGATAAATTAGGCTATTTTAACATCGGCGGCGTAATGGAAGATTACTGGAATCAGCGCCGCAGGAATAACTCACTTAACGTAGGTTACAGCAATAGCTGGAGCGGTATTACATATAATTTAAACTATTCCCACTCCCGACTCCTCAACTGACTATGAGGGTTACGGTAGAAACTATTCTACTGATAATATCTTTTCGTTCAATATCAATGTGCCATTGAATTTCTGGATGCCTAACACCTGGGCTACTTATGGTTTAAATACCAGCGATCCTGGTTCGACAAGCAACAGTGTTGGGCTTTCAGGTCTTTGCATTGGCCGATAATAATTTAAGCTGGAACCTTCAGCAACAATACGATAATCGCGATTATAGTAGCGGAACCGCTGGTGTTGATTATAAAGGCACCTATGGAGAGATTTTTGGTAGTTATAATTATGATCATAACTGGCAGCGCCTTAATTATGGTATAAACGGTGGAATTGTCGCTCATCGTGATGGTATCACCGCAGGGCAATCATTCAGCGATACCAGTGCTCTCGTTAAAGCCCCTGGTGTTAATGGTACTCGAGTAGTGGGTAACACCGGCGTAAAAACTGACTATCGTGGCTACGCTATCGTACCTAATATTACAATGTATCGTAGAAATGATGTGGTATTAGATACTGAAACGATGCCTAATGATGTTGACCTTGACACTACGGTAGCCACTGTTGTCCCAACCCGAGGTGCGATCGTACGAGCAGAATATTCAGGGAAAAAAGGGATACGCGCGCTGCTGCAGCTAGTGGATACACATAATAAGTTTATACCTTTTGGTGCAATGGTAAATCTTGCTCCGAAAATTCGACGAATAATAACAGCGGGATCGTTAGCGACAATGGTCAAGTTTATCTGGCTGGGTTACCGACAACGGGAGTACTGCTTGTCAAATGGGGAAATAGTATATCTAAACAGTGTACGGTAAATTATCAGTTCCCTGGGTCTGAAAAGGTCAATGGTATCAAACAGGGCCAGTTTATCTGCCGCTAATTAAAGCAAAAGGACTTCATTTATGCGTAATTACTTCCTGGCCATTAGTACTGCTTTTGCTGCAATTTATAGCCCAAGCATTTTCGCCGCCAGCGGGTGTGTGGTTATTGATGGAAAAACTTATGAGTTGAATCTAGCATCTATGCCTATTGATCCTGATGTGGATGTTGGAACTGTTTTGTATACGGCGAGGGTTGATACTTCAGGTCCTAAACTGACTTGTCCATTAAATACAGCAAGGGGAAAACTATTCCTCTCGAATGCTTGGTTCTTTTCAAAGATTAGTGGGTACTAACGCTTATGGCAATATCTATGCCTCCGGCATAGACGGCATCGGCATCCAAATAAGAGATCTGGAACAATCTGCAAAAGCTGTTCCCTATGAAACCAGTATGGATTCATGGTGCACTCTACTACTGGAGCACAAGATAAAAAAGACACTAAATCCAGTTTATCAAAACAGGAAAAATTGGAACTGGCACAAGTTACACTGGCTTAGCAGCTCAGTTCAAGTTAGATTCCTGGGTTGTTGCCAAGATATCTATAAAGACCAAGGTGGCCTGGATAACCAAAAGTTGCGTAGCTGAACCGAACTCCAGGATACAGAATATTCAACTGGGGAAACCACTGGCATCATCTTTTACCTCTATCGGCAGTACATCGCCTGATGTGAACTTTTCAGTTAAATTAAAATGCCAAGAAGATAACATTCCCGTTTATGTCTCATTTGAACCTTCTACCGGCAGCACCGGTAATGGAATGTTAAATTTAGATACTAGTAATGCTGATGCTGCATCAGGTATCGCCATTGAGATTTTAAATGCTGCCGATCGTTCGAAACTCGTTTTTTCCAGTGAAAAGAAATATCATACGGCAAGTGAATCATCAATTGAGATTCCATTAATTGCGCATCTACAAGCGTACAGGGACTGTAAAAGGCAGGCACTGCTAATGCAGCAATGACGTTTGTAATCAACCAGTACTAATTACTACCTGGTTATCTATCATTGAATATAAACTGATGAATTGATGAATTGATGAATTGATGAATTGATGAATTATTTCTAAAACAGTAAAATAGCTATTGAAAAAGAAAAAGTAATGAATAAGATGTAACTGCTTCCACTAATTGGTACGAAAGTGTGTATTCGATTATTCGAATATAATATCTAATATGCGGTATCAATTTATTTTCTAATTTTTTAGAATAATAGCTGGAATCAATAAAATAATGAATGTAATACACTAACTACTCAAGGAAATAAAATGAAAGAGTTAACTATCAACGAAATGGAATCTATCGCAGGCGCTTACAGCTGGGATTTTTCCTCTTTTAGTTCAGCTTTAACCAGTATCTTATCTAACTCAGCAGAGGCCGTTGCATCAGCCCTCCTGCTTGGTTCTGCAGCTGCAGCACTGGGAAGTACTATTGGTGGAACGCATGGTAGTGATAACGGCGGCCTGTTTGGTGTGGGTACGCTGGGTATGGCAATTGGTGGGCTTTATGGTCTTATTGCTGGAGCCATTACCGGTGCAATTTCTGGTTTGATGTATGGCTGGGATGCAGCAAGTGCTGAAGCTACTAAGATGTGGGATTCTTTCTCTTCTGGTTCGCATGGCATTTATTAATTCGAATTTGTAAAACAGGCCGCCTCCTGTGGGGGTGGCCTTTTTAAATAATCACATAAAAATAAAGTGAATTTTGATAATTTTTTCCTCGCTATTAATTGAAATAATAAATTTTTCCCCCTTACAACATCAACATACTATCGATATATTTGTTTTCGATGAACTAATAGTCAACATAGTTTTCTAAAGCTAAATTTAGAATTTTATCCAACAGATTTACTACAAACCATTTAATCCCGAGGGGATTTTATTCAAACGTTAGCGGCAATGATGTCTCTTAGATTCCATTGGAAGCTGGCTCTGACGACTATAAGTCATCTGAAAATTAATATGTCGTATCACCTCGTGGGCCTTTTAGGCTACGGGTTTATAATCTATAACCTTTTTGTCATGCAACTGATACCTGTAGGTGCGTTCGTAACACTGGTCTGGCAGTTAATCGCTAATATTTATTTTTTTAGGTACTTCTGCTTTTAGTGTATCGATACGGCTTTTCTTTGCAGTCAGGACCGACCATAACCACGTATCATGTTATGCTCTGGTAATAAAATGCAAACAGCACACTAAGAGGATGGTGATTCCACGACTTCCAGGTCATCACCCGGATATTCTACGCATGAGTTAGTTAATAAATGTTTTATTAATGAACTACGCGACTAATATCAGGTGGAACTAACCTACATGAATGTTTTCATGAAGAGGTCTTTACTCATAATTAGCATCTGCTACAGATTGTATGAAGAAAGTTGACTGCAGTTGCATTATCTTTTATGGGATATATGTATGGTCTGTTTTCACACAATACTTCACACATCATCTGTATGATTCCCTATCTGCAACTTGACAAAGTATTCTCTCAACCAAAAATAGTTTACACCATTGCCTCCTTCTGAAAGTCGAAGATTGTCATAGTGCCTGACAGTATTACAATCTTTTGAAGGGGATGAGATCTATATCAAAAAACCCCCAGCCATTGCTGGCCAGGGGTTTCTGCTTTTTTATGCCGTAGAGCGCACGATTACATCATGCCGCCCATACCGCCCATGCCGCCCATGCCGCCAGCAGCACCTAAGTCAGGCGCGTCGCCTTTCGGCAGGTCGGTCACCATGCACTCGGTGGTAATCATCAGGCCAGCCACGGAAGCCGCGTACTGCAGTGCAGAACGGGTGACTTTGGTTGGGTCCAGGATACCGAAGTCGATCATGTTGCCGTATTCTTCAGTTGCTGCGTTGTAACCGTAGTTACCGTCGCCTGCTTTCACGTTGTTTGCCACAACAGACGGCTCTTCACCGGCGTTGGAAACGATCTGACGCAGCGGCGCTTCCATTGCGCGCAGCGCAACTTTGATACCGACGTTCTGATCTTCGTTCTGACCGGTCAGGCCAGCGAGTTTCGCCGCAACGCGAACCAGCGCTACGCCGCCGCCAGCCACCACGCCTTCTTCAACCGCAGCACGGGTTGCGTGCAGGGCGTCGTCGACGCGTGCTTTTTTCTCTTTCATTTCAACTTCGGTAGCCGCACCGACTTTGATTACTGCTACGCCGCCAGCCAGTTTAGCGACACGTTCCTGCAGTTTTTCACGATCGTAGTCGGAGGTCGCTTCTTCGATCTGCTTACGGATCTGAGCTACGCGGCCCTGGATTGCGGATTCTTCGCCAACGCCATCGATGATGGTGGTGGTGTCTTTGTTGATAACCACGCGTTTCGCCTGGCCCAGGTCTTCCAGAGTCGCTTTTTCCAGCTCCATACCGATCTCTTCAGAGATAACGGTACCGCCAGTCAGAGTAGCGATGTCCTGCAGCATAGCTTTACGACGGTCGCCGAAGCCCGGTGCTTTCACCGCAGCCACTTTAACGATGCCGCGCATGGTGTTAACCACCAGGGTCGCCAGCGCTTCGCCTTCAACGTCTTCAGCGATGATGACCAGCGGTTTGCCAGCTTTCGCTACGGCTTCCAGAACCGGCAGCATTTCGCGGATGTTGGAGATTTTTTTGTCAGCCAGCAGGATGAACGGGCTTTCCAGCTCAACGGCACCGGTGTCCGGCTTGTTGATGAAGTACGGAGACAGGTAGCCGCGGTCGAACTGCATACCTTCAACTACGTCCAGTTCGTCTTCCAGACCGGTACCGTCTTCAACGGTGATCACGCCTTCTTTACCAACTTTATCCATCGCTTCCGCGATCAGTTTACCGACGGTTTCGTCGGAGTTAGCGGAGATGGTACCTACCTGAGCGATAGCTTTGGAGTCAGAGCACGGAACGGACAGCGCTTTCAGCTCTTCTACTGCAGCCAGTACCGCTTTGTCGATACCGCGTTTCAGATCCATCGGGTTCATGCCTGCTGCAACAGCTTTCAGGCCTTCGTTCACGATAGCCTGAGCGAGTACGGTTGCGGTGGTGGTACCGTCGCCTGCCGCGTCGTTCGCTTTAGAGGCAACTTCTTTCACCATCTGCGCGCCCATGTTTTCGAACTTGTCTTCCAGTTCGATTTCACGTGCAACGGAAACACCATCTTTGGTGATGGTCGGCGCGCCGAAGGATTTGTCCAGAACCACGTTACGGCCTTTCGGGCCCAGGGTCACTTTAACTGCATCTGCCAGTACGTTTACGCCGCGCAGCATTTTTACACGAGCGTCGTTACCGAATTTTACGTCTTTTGCTGCCATTTCTTTTATTCCTCAAATTCGTTCAGGGTCGTGCGAATTAAGCTTCAACAATTGCCAGGATGTCGCTTTCGGACATGATCAGTACTTCTTCGTTGTCGATCTTTTCAGTCTTCACGCCGTAGCCATCGTTGAAAATCACGATGTCACCAACTTTAACGTCCAGCGGCTGCACGGTCCCGTTTTCCAGGATGCGGCCTTTACCGACAGCGATGATTTCGCCACGAGTTGACTTAGCTGCTGCAGAACCGGTCAGAACGATGCCGCCCGCAGATTTGGTTTCAACTTCTTTACGTTTGACGATCACACGATCATGTAACGGACGAATACTCATTGATAGCTCTCCTTCGAGAAAGTCATTATCAGTTATGGGTGACGCCGGGCCGAACGCGGTTTACCGGCTAGTGCAGAGAGAGATGGGGATGGCCATTTACGGCTTCAAGGGCAAAATTAAAAAAAATTTTTACCTTTGCGCTGGCGCACAAAAAGCGGCCATGTCAGGCAATCGGTCATAAGGAAAAGCGATTGTGATACTCTCTTTTTTTTCACTGGCGCAGGATTGAATCATGAGTGGTTTAAAACAGGAGTTAGGGCTGGGACAGGGAGTTGGGTTGCTTTCCACCTCATTGCTGGGTACCGGCGTCTTCGCCGTCCCGGCGCTGGCGGCGCTGGTCGCTGGCGATAACAGCCTGTGGGCATGGCCGCTGCTCATTCTCCTTGTTTTCCCGATTGCCATCGTCTTCGCCCTGCTCGGCCGCCATTTTCCCAGCGCGGGCGGCGTGGCCCACTTTGTCGATATGGCCTTTGGGCCACGTCTGGCCAGCGTCACCGGCTGGCTGTTTTTATCGGTTATCCCGGTCGGACTCCCCGCCGCCCTGCACATCGCCACCGGTTTTGGCCAGGCGCTGTTCGGCTGGCATGATGCGCAGCTGCTGCTGGCGGAGCTGGGCACCCTGGCCATCGTCTGGTGGGTCGGTTCGCGTGGCGCCAGCTCCAGCGCCAACCTGCAGACGTTGGTTGCCGTACTGATTGTGGCGCTGATCGTCGTAGTCTGGTGGCGCGGCGGGATAAGCCCGGCGCAGATCCCCTTCCCGGCCCCGGCGGAGATTGACCGCGGGCAGCTCTTTTCGGCGCTGTCGGTGATGTTCTGGTGCTTTGTCGGTCTGGAAGCCTTCGCGCATCTCGCCTCGGAGTTTAAACATCCCGAGCGTGATTTCCCCAGGGCGCTGATGATAGGCCTGCTGCTTGCCGGCTCGGTCTACTGGGCCTGCACCGTGCTGGTGCTGCACTTCCACGCCTTTGGCGAGGAGATGGCGGCGGCGGCGTCATTACCGAATATCGTGGTCCGTCTGTTCGGCGTCGAAGCGCTGTGGGTAGCCTGCGTCATCGGCTATCTCGCCTGTTTCGCCAGCCTCAACATCTATATTCAAAGCTTTGCCCGCCTGGTCTGGTCGCAAGCGCAGCATAAGCCACACAGCTACCTCGCAAGGCTGTCGCCACGGCAGATCCCGCGCAACGCCCTCAACGCCGTGCTGGGATCCTGCGTAGTTAGCACCCTTGGCATCTATCTGCTCGATATCAATCTGGACGCGCTGATCGTTTACGCCAATGGCATTTTCATCATGATCTATCTGCTGTGCATGCTGGCGGGTTGTCGTTTGCTTCGCGGTCGCTATCGGCTATTGGCGGTGGTGGGCAGCATTCTCTGTCTGCTGCTGCTGGCGATGGTCGGCTGGAAAAGCCTGTACGCGCTGGTGATGCTGGCGGGGCTGTGGCTGTTTTTACCCAGGCGCAAGCTGGCGACGGGAAGCGTGTAGGCCTGCAAAGAAAGCGGCCCGGTCGCATCTGCTGACCGGGCCGGGGGAATGTTAATCGCGGCGATCGTCCTTATGGTCCAGACGGTCGCGCTGCTCATCTTTGCGCTGGAATTCCCCTTCGAAGGTCTCTCCGCCGCCAGTTCCGGCGCTAAAGCCGCCGCCCGGCATCCGGCTGAAGCGCAGGTGCGGCATCAGCTTCATCGTCAAATGCTTTTGCACCGGCGGCAGCAATAGCAGCAGGCCGAGGAAGTCGGTAAAGAACCCCGGGAGCAACAGCAGCAGACCAGCGATAATCAGCGATACGCTCTTGATCATCTCCGCCGCCGGGCTCTCGCCCGCGGCCATCTTCTGCTGCATCAGCAGGAAGTTTTTGAAGCCCTGGTTACGCACCAGCGACATCCCTACCACCGAGCTAAAGATCACCAGGATCAGGGTCATAAAGACGCCCAGCACGTGCGCAACCTGGATAAAGATCGATATCTCAATGTAAACGTAAAGAAAAAAGGCAATAAACGGAATCCAACGCACCGGCGTCTCCTTCATCAACGGGCGCTGCGTTCAGCGCCCGTAATCATCAATTTGCTGATCGCATCCCACTAACATGGGGATGCTGAGCGGCTTTTCAATCAGCGGAAAGGCTTATTTTTCTCAGGAATAAGAAAGCGGTGACCCATTTCACAGATTAATAAATCTTCTCATACCCGCAATGTAATAAGTGATCAAGCTTACTGATATTCGCTATCATCAGCATATGATCTTGGGCACCGGGCCGGTTAAGGAAATAATCGTCGGCCAGAAAATATACTGAATACTGGATATTCTGTGTGTTTGGTGAATTCATTGGCAGCTTGAAAAGAAGGTTCACATGTTAAACAACATTCGTATCGAAGAAGATCTGTTGGGCACCAGGGAAGTTCCCGCGGACGCTTACTACGGCGTTCATACTCTGCGAGCGATTGAAAACTTCTACATTAGCAACAGCAAAATCAGCGACATACCAGAATTCGTGCGCGGCATGGTCATGGTTAAGAAAGCCGCCGCGCTGGCGAACAAGGAGCTGCAGACCATTCCCAAAAGCGCGGCAAATGCGATTATCGCCGCCTGTGACGAAGTCCTGAATAACGGCAAATGCATGGACCAGTTCCCGGTCGATGTCTTCCAGGGCGGGGCCGGTACCTCCGTAAACATGAACACCAACGAAGTCCTGGCGAACATTGGCCTTGAGCTGATGGGCCACCAGAAAGGCGAATACCAGTACCTGAACCCAAACGATCACGTCAACAAATGCCAGTCCACCAACGATGCTTACCCCACCGGGTTCCGCATTGCGGTGTATGCCTCCATCCTTAAGTTAATCGATGCGATTAAACAGCTGGGCGAAGGCTTCCAGGCGAAAGCCGTGGAGTTCCAGGACATCCTCAAAATGGGCCGCACCCAGCTGCAGGACGCGGTGCCGATGACCCTCGGCCAGGAGTTCCATGCCTTCAATGTGCTGCTTAATGAAGAGACCAAAAGCATTCTGCGCACTGCGGAGCTGCTGCTGGAGGTGAACCTCGGCGCCACCGCCATTGGTACTCGCCTCAACACCCCGGACGGCTATCAACAGCTGGCGGTGCAGAAGCTGGCTGAAGTAAGCAACTTACCGGTCGTCCCGGCGGAAGATCTGATTGAAGCCACCTCGGACTGCGGGGCGTACGTTATGGTTCACAGCTCGCTGAAACGCCTGGCGGTGAAACTGTCCAAGATCTGTAACGACCTGCGCCTGCTCTCTTCCGGTCCGCGCGCGGGCCTCAACGAAATCAACCTGCCTGAGCTGCAGGCTGGCTCTTCAATCATGCCGGCGAAGGTTAACCCGGTGGTGCCGGAGGTGGTCAACCAGGTCTGCTTCAAAGTTATCGGCAACGATACCACTGTGACCATGGCCTCCGAAGCCGGTCAGCTGCAGTTGAACGTGATGGAGCCGGTGATCGGCCAGGCGATGTTCGAGTCGATTCATATCCTGACCAACGCCTGCTACAACCTGCTGGAGAAATGCGTTAACGGCATCACCGCCAATAAAGCGGTATGTGAAGGCTACGTCTACAACTCCATCGGCATCGTCACCTACCTCAACCCGTTTATCGGCCACCACAATGGCGATATCGTCGGCAAGATCTGTGCCGAAACCGGCAAGAGCGTACGGGAAGTGGTGCTGGAGCGCGGACTGCTGACGGCGGCGGAGTTGGATGATATTTTCTCTGCGCAAAACCTGATGCATCCCGCTTATAAAGCAAAGCGTTATACCGATGAAAGCGAACAGTAATCTTTCAGGTTAGTCATTCAAAGGCATGTCAGCGATGACATGCCTTTTTTGCTTTTTGGTTTTACTAAAATACAACAATTCAATATCAACTTGTTAAAAAACAAGGAAGGCATATATGTTTGGTGCAGAACTGGTTATTGTCCTGCTGGCGATTTATCTCGGCGCCCGGCTCGGCGGCATCGGTATCGGCTTTGCCGGTGGCCTTGGCGTCCTTGTCCTGACGCTTATTTTTCAAATTAAACCGGGTGCGATCCCCTTCGACGTTATTGAAATCATTATGGCGGTGATTGCCGCTATCGCCGCCATGCAGGTCGCCGGCGGGATGGATTACCTGGTCAGCCTCGCCGAACGGATGCTGCGCCGCCACCCGAAGTACATTACCTTCCTTGCCCCGCTGGTGACCTGGTTTATGACCGTGCTCGCTGGCACCGGCCATACCGCCTTCTCCACGCTGCCGGTGATCACCGAAGTTGCCAAAGAGCAAGGCATTCGTCCGTCTCGTCCACTGTCGATTGCGGTGGTGGCCTCCCAGATAGCGATCACCGCCTCGCCCATTTCCGCCGCAGTGGTCTTTTTCGCAGGTATCCTTGAACCGCTGGGCGTTAGCTATTTGACGCTGCTGGCCATCTGTATTCCGGTCACGCTGCTGGCGGTGATGCTCACCGCTATCGTCTGCAACTTCCTCGGCTGCGAACTGAAAGACGATCCGGTTTACCAGGAGCGGCTGGCCAAGGGGGAAGTCAGACTGCGCGGCAGCCAGGTATTTGAGCTGCAGCCGCACGCCAAACGTTCCGTTCTGCTGTTTTTGATCGGCATCGTGGCGGTGATGTTCTACGCCACGGCCATCAGCGATACCGTCGGCCTGATTAAGAACCCGGTGCTGCCGCGTAACGAGGCGATCGTGGTATTTATGCTGACCATCGCCACCCTGATTAGCATCACCTGTAAAATCGACACCGGCGAAGTGCTCAACGCCAGCACCTTTAAGTCCGGGATGAGCGCCTGCGTCTGCGTCCTCGGCGTCGCCTGGCTGGGAGATACCTTCGTTAAAGCGCATATCAGCGACATCCAGGCCGTGGCCGGCGATCTGCTGCATAATTACCCATGGCTGCTGGCGGTGGTACTGTTTTTCGCCGCCACGCTGCTCTACTCGCAGGCAGCCACCACCAAGGCGTTGATGCCTGCCGCGCTGCTGCTGGGCGTCAGCCCGCTGACGGCTATCGCCTCGTTTGCCGCGGTCTCGGCGCTGTTCGTTCTACCGACCTACCCAACCCTGCTGGCGGCGGTAGAGATGGACGACACCGGCTCAACCCGCATTGGTAAATATGTCTTTAACCACGCCTTCCTGATCCCCGGCGTTATCGCTATCACGCTGTGCGTGATCCTCGGCTTTATCTTTGGCGGGATTATGCTGTAAATACCGCTGGCGGCGGGCCCACTACGGGCCCGCCTTCCGTTGCCCTCACTTTCCCCGCTCGTTACGCTAATATCCCCGCATCTTGCGTGTTATAGTGCCTCTTTTCGCTGATACGAGGTTCATGATGACTACGCCTGATGCTGTTGTTGTGCTCTGTACCGCGCCGGACGAAGCGACCGCCCAGGATCTGGCGGCAAAAGCGCTGGCGGAAAAGGTGGCAGCCTGCGCTACGCTGCTGCCGGGAGCCACCTCTCTGTATTACTGGGAAGGGAAACTCGAGCAGGAGTATGAAGTGCAGATGCTACTCAAAACTGACCTTGCCCATCAGCAGGCGCTGCTGGACTGCCTGAAGTCACACCACCCGTATCAAACCCCAGAACTGCTGGTTCTACCCGTCACGCATGGAGACAACGATTACCTCTCATGGCTTACCGCATCATTACGCTGATCCTGCTGCTGTGCAGCACATCAGCCACCGCCGGGTTATTCGACGCGCCGGGGCGCTCGAACTTCGTGCCTGCTGATCAAGCTTTCGCCTTTGACTTTCAGCAGCAACAGCATGACGTCAACCTGAGCTGGCAAATCAAGGATGGTTATTATCTTTATCGTCAACAGTTTACCTTCAGCGCCGCCGGGGCGACGATCGACGAACCGGCGCTGCCGGCGGGAGAGTGGCATGAAGATGAGTTTTACGGCAAAAGCGAGATCTTTCGCCAACGCCTGACCGTGCCGGTGACGGTGAAGGAGGCGGACAAAGAGGCTACTCTCACCGTCACCTGGCAGGGCTGCGCCGATGCCGGATTCTGTTATCCGCCGGAGACTAAAGTGATCCCGCTGAGCGCCGTGCGGGCGGCCTCAAACGACGCTCAGCCAACCGCCGCCGCGCCCGTGTCGTCGCTGAACCATCGCCCGGCCTTCAATCCGCCGCTGCCGGTTGAACCGCGCCCGATGGAGGAGAACGCCGTGCCGCAGGCGCCTGCCATGGCGCCGCCAGCAGACGTCCCCGCTCGTCTGCCCTTCACCGCCCTGTGGGCGCTGCTGATTGGCATTGGTATCGCCTTCACCCCCTGCGTGCTGCCGATGTACCCGCTGATTTCGGGCATCGTGCTGGGCGGAAAACAGCGGCTTTCCACCGCGCGCGCCCTGCTGCTGGCCTTTATTTACGTCCAGGGGATGGCCCTGACCTATACCGCGCTGGGGTTGGTGGTAGCCGCCGCCGGGCTGCAGTTCCAGGCGGCCCTGCAGCACCCATATGTCCTGGTCGGCCTGTCGGCGGTGTTTATACTGCTGGCGCTCTCCATGTTCGGCCTGTTCACGCTGCAGCTGCCGTCGTCGCTGCAGACCCGGCTGACGCTGCTCAGCAATAAGCGCCAGGGCGGCTCGCCCGGCGGGGTCTTTGCGATGGGCGCTATTGCCGGGCTGATCTGCTCCCCTGCACCACCGCGCCGCTAAGCGCCATTCTGTTGTATATCGCCCAGAGCGGTAATCTGTGGCTGGGCGGCGGCACGCTGTACCTTTACGCGCTGGGCATGGGTCTGCCGTTGATCCTTGTGACCGTGTTTGGCAATCGCCTGTTGCCGAAAAGCGGCCCGTGGATGAGCCATGTGAAAACCGCCTTCGGGTTTGTGATCCTTGCCCTGCCCGTCTTCCTGCTGGAACGCATACTCGGCGACCAGTGGGGGTTACGGCTGTGGTCAATGCTCGGTGTCGCCTTCTTCAGCTGGGCGTTTATCACCTCGCTGGGCGCTACCCGGCCGTGGATGCGGCTGGTACAGATCATTCTGCTTGCCGCCGCGCTGGTCAGCGCGCGGCCTCTGCAGGACTGGGCGTTTGGCGCCCCGGCGGCCGAGCAGCAGGCGCACCTGGCTTTCACCCGCGTCAGCTCGGTGGCCGAGCTTGACCAGGCGCTGGCGCAGGCGAAAGGTCAACCGGTGATGCTCGATCTTTACGCCGACTGGTGCGTGGCCTGCAAAGAGTTTGAAAAATACACCTTTAGTTCACCTGACGTGCAGCAGGCGCTGAAAGGCACCGTGTTATTACAGGTTGATGTGACGAAGAACAGCCCGCAAGACGTCGCGCTGCTGAAACACCTGCAGGTGCTGGGTCTGCCGACGATCCTGTTCTTCAACGCTGAGGGTCAGGAACAGCCTGAGCGGCGAGTCACCGGCTTTATGGATGCCGCGGCATTCAGCGCCCATTTGCGCGATTGGCAAGCGTGAGCGACACTTTAGGAGGAAAGATGGAGGAGAACACCGTGCTACGTGAAGACGTCCTGGCAGAAGCCATTAAGATTCTTGAAATTGAAGGTATCGCCAACACGTCGCTGGAGATGGTCGCTGAGCGCGTGTCCTGCCCGACGAGCGACCTGAAACGCTTCTGGCCTGACCGCGAAGCGCTGCTGTACGACGCGCTTCGCTATCTGAGCCAGCAGGTGGATGCCTGGCGTCGTCAGCTCCTGCTGGACGAGACCTTAAGCGCAGAGCAAAAGCTGCTGGCACGCTATGCCGCACTCACCACCTGCGTAAGCAACCAGCGGTACCCGGGCTGCCTGTTTATCGCCGCCTGCACCTTCTACCCGGATCCTCAGCACCCCATTCACCAGCTGGCGGAACAGCAGAAGCAGGCTTCGCTGGCCTACACTCACGAGCTGCTGACTCAGCTGGAGGTGGATGACCCGGAAATGGTCGCCAAGCAGATGGAGCTGATTGTCGAGGGCTGTCTGAGCCGTCTGCTGGTCAAACGTAGCCAGACGGATGTGGATACCGCCCGGCGGCTGGCTGAAGATATTCTACGCTTCGCCCAGTGCCGTATGGGCGGCGCCTTGACCTGATTCTGATATCCTAACCGCCACGTCGCGCCTATAATTTCCCCCTCACTGATTGCTGACAGGGATTGATATGCGCGCGTTCTTCTGGGCTGCCTGGCTGGGCCTCTGCTCTACGCCCCTGCTGGCGGCTCCCCTGCAAGGTTTTTCCTTTGCACAAAAAGACTGGGAGCTCGCCTGCGATAATACCGGCGCCTGCCGGGCGGCGGGTTACGGCGTCCGCATGGGTGAGGTCAGCGTGCTGTTGACCCGCAACGCGGGCAGCGAACAGCACCTCACCGCCACGGTAACCTTTGCGCAAATCGAGCACGATATCCCCGCCGACTCCACCGCCAGCCTGCTGATCGACGACCGGGATTTTGGCGCGCTGGACGCTCTCGACGACAGCCACTTTCGCCTCGACAGCGATCAGACCACCGCCCTGCTACAGGCGTTAACGAATCAGCGCAAAATCGAATTCACCCTTAACGGCCAGCACCTGCCGCTTTCCAGCGCCGGCAGCCGCGAGGTGCTGGGTAAAATGGATGCGTTTCAGCGACGCACCGGCACCGCCGATGCGCTGCTGGATAAAGGCGATGCCGGCGACGATGCCATTTTGCCAGCCACTCCCGCCCCGGAAATTATCGCCGCCCCGGTTCTCCATAACGCGCAGCCAGTGCCGTTGAGTATGCTTCAGCGCCAGAAACTGCTGCCCATCCTGACGCCGCTGCTGAACCAGCGCTGCGACGACTGGCAGAATCAGGCCATTCCGGCGGCAGATCGCCAGATCACGCTGACCGCGCTGGATAAAACCCATTCTCTGGCGCAGGCGCTCTGCTGGCGAGCGCCCTATAACGACGGTTACGCCCTGTGGCTGGTCGATAACGCCCAGTTGAGCAAACCGCGGCTGCTCACTACCGAGGCCTCCAGCTACGCCGACGGCGCTATCGTCTTTTTGCACAAAGAACGGGGCATGGCCGACTGCGTCACCGGCGAGACGCGCGTTTGGGATGGTAAAACCTTTACCCCCAGCCTGAAGTACAGCACCGGTATGTGTCGGGAAATCACCCCGGGTGGCACCTGGATGCTGCCGACCTTTGTCAGCCAGGTGATCCCCAGGCAGCAGAAAGAGGCGGATAACCTGGCTCTGCGCACGTTGTATAACGCAGTGTTGAAAGCGCAAAAAAGCGATCCAGAATTGTCGCTGAATAAGGTCGCCGAGCAGTTTCCGTTAACCGGCCATATTACCGACTTCACGCTCACTTACGCCGACGATACGCTGATCACGACCAGTAAACCGTCCCCGGATATCAGCGATGATGAGTGGCAGGCGTTTCTGCGCTCCTCGATTAGCGCGGATTCAGAAAACGGCAAAGTCAGCTTTACCCTTATCGACCTCGACGGCGACGGCAAACGCGACCTGATCATCGACAGCTACGTGGGCGGCACCGGGCTCTTCAGCTACACCGGGGTGCTCAAGCGAGGTGATGATGATTTTGCCGCCGTCAACGGCAGCGACAGTGATAATGGTGATGATTTCGATGCCGGGGTGCCCGGCGCCCTCTTTTCCATTAATGGCCGCGGGGCTAACCAGTGGAACCACTGGGTCAAAATCAACGGCCAGGTGTATGCCCTGTGGTACAACGGCCAGTTTGGCGAAGATAACCTCTACCTGCTACGCCCGTTCAGCACCACCAGCCAGACGCCCGCGGTGACGGTTCGCTATCGCTATACGCTGAACAGCATCCGCTCCCCGGAGAAAGACCAGCCGCTGACCCCCAGCCTGAGCGACGGCGATAAAGCGGACCTGCTGCGCTCGCTGGAGGTAATGCAGGGCAGCCTGCTGAAAGACAGACCCGCCAGCGACAACGACGCGCCGATCTGCCCCATCCCGCCGGGCACCTCCGCTGACGAGGCGGATAACTACTACAGCGGCGTCGCCGTTAACTATATCTATGAGACGGTGGCCTATATTCCGGTCTGGCTGAACGGGAAGTGTTATATCGGCACCATTTTCAGCCATCATGGCGCCTATCGCCACGGCGTGGATGCGGAAATTACCCTGAGCTCGCCGCGTGAGGACGAGGAGGTCATTGGCGATTATCTCATCTCCGGACTACGCCACGTTATCGCCATTACCAGCGGCTGGAAAACCCGCGAGGGCGATAACGGCATGCAGTGAAGTTAAGCCAAAACGCGCCTTTGAACGCAGAATTGCCGCAAAGATAAGCAATCGATAAGTAATTTAAGAAATTTGGTTGACGGGGTGGGCGGATTACGGTTTAATGCGCCCCGTTGCCCGGATAGCTCAGTCGGTAGAGCAGGGGATTGAAAATCCCCGTGTCCTTGGTTCGATTCCGAGTCCGGGCACCACTATTTAAAGAACCCGCCCA
>OKVS01000375.1_pt1 | contig 16105 bp, 14 predicted proteins | sample 1606911 | NCBI WGS metagenome assembly OKVS01 (sample SAMN03281016, study PRJEB24777) | human gut metagenome | isolation source: fecal sample PR161 from 1 month old female Malay infant, caesarean... | reverse complement strand
GCAAGTGGTTCATGCCGGGGTGTGCGGTCTGTTGCCCTCACCCCGGCCCTCTCCCTCGGGGATTACTGAATCGGGCTCAACGTAATCTCTACGCGACGGTTTTGCGCTTTACCTTCCGCCGTGCTGTTGCTGGCGATAGGATTGGCAGGGCCCATGCCGCTGGTGCGGATGCGGTTTGCTTCAACGCCCTGGGTTATCAGGGAGCTGGCCACGGAATCAGCACGCTGCTGAGACAGACGCATGTTCAGCTCCTGGCTGCCGGTGCTGTCGGTGTAGCCAATCACGTTCACGGCGGTCTTGTTGTACTCTTTCAGCACCATCGCCACGCCGGTCAGGGTGTTGGCGCCTGCAGGTTTCAGGTTGGCGCTGCTGCTGTCAAAGGTCACGTTGTTCGGCATGTTCAGGATGATGTTATCGCCGCTGCGGGTGACGCTCACGCCGGTTCCCTTCATTTTGTCGCGCAGTTTCGCTTCCTGCACGTCCATGTAATAACCGACGCCGCCGCCCAGCGCCGCACCTGCCGCTGCGCCAATCAGCGCACCTTTGCCGCGGTCTTTCTTGGAGGAGGAGAGTGCCCCAACGCCTGCGCCGACCAGCGAGCCGATACCTGCGCCAATGCCGGATTTACCCGCTTCGCGCTCACCGGTGTAAGGGTTGGTTGTGCAGCCAGAAACAGCCAGTGCACCGCTCACCAGAGCGGCAATAACGAGTACGCGTTTTTTCATCTTCTTTCCTTAATCCTTTTTATTCTTTGCCACGGCGAGCGTGGCAGTTGATTATGACGTCCAGATACGGAGAAAATTCCGGGTATAACTCTGAAATTTGTGACAAACCATAAACGACCTCAACGAGAAGGCCGTAAACCTGCACGCAACCAGGAGCGCACGCTTGAGCACCTCAACAAAAACCATTCTGACCGCCGCCCACTGGGGGCCGATGCTGGTCGAAACCGATGGCGAAAATGTTCTGTCGTCCCGTGGGGCACTGCCAACACAACATCCCAATTCGTTACAGACCGTCGTACGCGATCAGGTGCACAGCAAAACGCGCGTGCGCTGGCCGATGGTGCGCAAAGGTTTTCTGGCCACGCCGGATAAGCCGCAGGGGATCCGTGGTCAGGATGAGTTTGTTCGCGTGAGCTGGGACGATGCGCTGGCGCTGATCCATACGCAGCATAAGCGCATTCGCGACAGCTATGGCCCATCGTCCATTTTTGCCGGCTCCTATGGCTGGCGCTCGAACGGCGTGCTGCACAAGGCCTCGACCCTGCTGCAGCGCTACATGAGCCTGGCCGGGGGCTATACCGGTCATCTGGGAGACTATTCGACCGGCGCGGCGCAGGCGATCATGCCGTACGTCGTGGGAGGAAACGAAGTGTACCAGCAGCAGACCAGCTGGCCGCTGGTGCTGCAGCACACCGACGTGGTGGTGCTGTGGAGCGCCAACCCGCTGAACACGCTGAAAATTGCCTGGAATGCCAGCGACGAGCAGGGGATTGGGTATTTCGACGCGCTGCGCAAAAGCGGCAAACGCATCATCTGCATTGATCCGATGCGTTCTGAAACCATGGATTTCTTCGGCGACAGCGCCGAGTGGATTGCTCCTCATATGGGCACCGACGTGGCGATGATGCTGGGTATCGCCCATACGCTGGTGGAGAACGGCTGGCACGACCGCGATTTCCTCGCCCGGTGCACCTCCGGCTTCGACAAATTCGCCGACTACCTGACGGGCCAATCTGATGGGGTAGTGAAAACGGCAGAGTGGGCCGCGGAAATTTGTGGCGTTCCAGCCGCTAAAATCCGCGAACTGGCGGCACTGTTCCATAAAAATACCACGATGTTAATGTCCGGCTGGGGGATGCAGCGTCAGCAGTTCGGCGAGCAGAAACACTGGATGCTGGTGACCCTTGCCGCGATGCTAGGACAGATTGGTACGCCGGGCGGCGGTTTTGGTCTTTCCTATCACTTTGCGAACGGCGGTAACCCAACGCGTAAAGCGGCAGTGCTGGCGTCCCTGCAAGGCTCGGTGCAGGGCGGCGTGGATGCCGTGGATAAAATCCCGGTGGCGCGAATCGTTGAAGCCCTGGAAAATCCGGGCGGTTTTTATCAGCATAACGGTCTGGACCGCCACTTCCCGGACATTAAGTTTGTCTGGTGGGCGGGCGGGGCAAACTTCACGCACCATCAGGATACCAATCGCCTGATCCGTGCCTGGCAAAAACCGGAGCTGGTGGTGATTTCTGAGTGCTTCTGGACCGCCTCGGCCAAACATGCCGATATCGTGCTGCCGGCGACCACGTCGTTTGAGCGTAACGATCTCACCATGACCGGCGATTACAGCAACCAGCATATGGTGCCGATGAAGCGCGTGGTGGCCCCGCGTGATGAAGCGCGTGATGATTTTGACGTGTTTGCTGAACTGAGCGAGCTCTGGGAAGCGGGTGGTCGCGAACGCTTTACCGAAGGGAAAAATGACCTGCAGTGGCTGGAGAGTTTCTACCAGATCGCCGGACAGCGCGGTGCGGCGCAGGGCGTGACGCTTCCGCCATTTGCTGAATTCTGGGAGGCGAACCAGATTCTCGAAATGCCGGAAAGCGAACAGAACGCCCGATTTGTCCGTTTCGCCGATTTCCGTCGCGACCCGGAAAACCATCCGCTTAAAACCGAGAGCGGCAAGATTGTGATCTACAGCGAGCGCATCGCCAGCTTTGGATATGCCGATTGTCCGCCACACCCTTCGTGGCTGGAGCCGGACGAGTGGCACGGCAACGCTCAGCCGGAGCAGCTGCAGGTGCTGTCTGCCCATCCGGCGCATCGTCTGCACAGTCAGCTTAACTACACCTCTCTGCGCGAGCAGTATGCGGTCGCCGGGCGGGAGCCAATTACGCTGAATACTTTAGACGCCAAAGCGCGTGGGATTGCGGACGGTGACGTGGTGCGCGTCTGGAACCAGCGTGGACAGGTGCTGGCAGGGGCGGTGGTCAGCGACGGGATTAAGCCAGGCGTGATCTGTATTCATCAGGGAGCCTGGCCCGACCTTGAGCCCACCGAAGGTGGGATCTGTAAAAACGGGGCGGTTAACGTGCTGACCAAAGATCTCCCCAGCTCGAAGCTGGGGAATGGTTGCGCAGGGAACACGGCGCTGGCCTGGGTCGAGAAATATGAGGGGCCCGAGCTTACCTTAACGGCGTTTGATCCGCCTGCCAGCTCATGATCCACGTCGGGTGCTGGGTATCATCCTGCCAGGCGCTGTCTTCAATGCGAAAGCCCTGAGCATGATAGAAATTCACCGCCCGGACGTTTTTCTGATACACCTCCAGGGTTAAGTGCGGGAAGCGCTGTTGAACATGGTTCAGCAGCGCGCGCCCGATGCCTTTTCCGATATACGCTGGCGTAACGAACAGCGCCCCCACAAACTGCGACTGTATGACGCTGATAAAACCGCGCGGCGTACCGTTCTCCTCCCAGACCCAGGTTTCGGCGGCGGGAAGGTATTCATCTCGCACCAGCGCTTCGTTCGCTTTCCAGTAGTCGGCGTCGATAAACGGATGCGCCTCGGTGGTGCTCTCAAGCCACAGTCTCAGGAGCTGAGCGGTATTCTCACTGTGCCATTTGCGGATCATGGTTGCCCTCCGGGTGGCAGATGCAGCCCGTAATATGGTCATTGACCAGCCCGCAGGCTTGCATAAAGGAGTAACAGATGGTGGTGCCCACAAACTTGAAGCCGCGTTTTTTCAGCGCTTTCGACAGGGCATCCGAGGCAGGGGTCGAGGTTGGGATCTCTGCAAGCGTGGCGGCCCGCGTCACCTTCGGCTCGTTATCCACAAACGACCAGACAAATGCTGAGAAGGGTTCGCCGTTTTGCTCCATCGCCAGATAAGCCCGCGCGTTACCGATAATGGCCTGAATTTTACCGCGATGGCGGATGATACCGGGATTCTGAACCAGCCTTTCCACGTCGTCGTCGGTCATGGCGGCTACCGCAGCCGGATTGAACCGGTGGAAGGCATTGCGGTAGTTCTCACGCTTTTTCAGAACGGTGATCCACGACAGACCGGCCTGCTGGCCTTCAAGGCAAATCATTTCAAACAGTTTTTCACCGTTGGTTTCCGGTACGCCCCATTCCTTGTCGTGATAATCGATATAAAGCTGATCCTGGCTTACCCAACCGCAACGTTGCATAGGTCATCTCCCTTCCTGATACGATAAACGCAAAAATTTCAATCTGCCCGGCTTGACGTGTCTGCTAAAGAGACAATAGTTAATACAGGGCTATATGCCCAATACCTCTTCGAACAATGACATATATCGCCGAACTCGGCTCTTTCTGGAGTCGCTTTGATGATGATAAAAAAAATCAGTGGTCGCCATGCTGCTTCTGGCCTGGTGGGCGTTTCAGCCTGCCTGCTTATATGTAACACCGCTTTTGCGTGGCAACAGGAATATATCGTTTCAGATGCACAAAGTAATACGACAGAACGCTATACATGGGACGCCGATCACCAACCTCGTTATGAAGATATTCTCGCGGAGCGTATTAACCATTCGCAGAATGCTGCGGGCTTTGCGCTGAACGACCCATCCGGTTCGGATGCGGAAACCGTTCTCAGCGTTGGCTGGAATTTTCCCGTGGCGGGGCATATCACAACCGGGCCGGTCATGGCGTGGCGCACAGATGGCACTCCACCCTCAACGGTAAATACGTTTAGTGATACAACCACCGCGCAGTCGCTTACCGAACCCCTCTGGCATGCCAGCGTGAACTCGCTGGGGTGGCGTGTTGATACCCAGTACGGCGATTTACACCCCTGGGCGAAGATCAGCTACAACCAGCAGTCGGAAGAAGAATATTTGTATACCCTGGGCTTAAGCGCCAAATTTTAGGGTTGTTACTTTTTTAAACGCTGCGGTAACATATTTAATACAATAACGGCGAGGGTTGTGGTGATAGTGGTCACTCACCTTTAAACGTTTTCTTCTTCGGCAAGGTCGTTCATTCCCGCTTCCAGGCATTTCATTCCGTTTCTCCTGCATTTCATGCCGTTTTACCTCTGGCGTTTTGGGGTTTTGTTTATCGTGTCCTCAGCGAACTTCCTTAATTTCTCTTGCAGGATACTGCCATGAACACCTCAACCTATAACCGCACGCGTTGGCTGACGCTATTCGGCACCATCATCACCCAGTTCGCACTGGGTTCGGTCTATACCTGGAGTCTGTTTAACAGCGCCTTGTCTGATAAGCTCGACGCGCCGATAAGCCAGGTGGCATTCTCCTTCGGCTTGCTGAGTCTTGGATTAGCGATTTCCTCTTCCGTGGCGGGCAAACTTCAGGAACGCTTCGGCGTGAAGCGCGTGACCATGGCCTCCGGCATTCTGCTGGGCCTGGGCTTTTTCCTGACCGCGCATTCCAGCAACCTGATGATGCTGTGGCTGAGCGCCGGCGTGCTGGTGGGGCTGGCGGACGGCGCAGGTTACCTGCTGACGCTGTCGAACTGCGTGAAGTGGTTCCCGGAGCGTAAAGGCTTAATCTCCGCGTTTGCTATCGGCTCCTATGGCCTGGGCAGCCTTGGTTTTAAATTTATCGACTCTCAACTGCTGGCCTCCGTTGGCCTCGAAAAAATCGTTCATGATCTGGGGGACTATTGTCCTGGTGATGATTCTGTTTGGCGCCACGCTGATGAAAGGATGCGCCGCAGCAGGAAGTGAAATTCCGTGAATTGGCGTGGTAGAGAACGATTTCACCCTCGCGCAGTCCATGCGTAAACCGGCAGTACTGGATGCTGGCGGTGATGTTCCTGACGGCCTGCATGAGCGGTTTGTATGTCATCGGCGTGGCAAAAGATATCGCGCAGGGGATGGTAAAACTGGATGCCGCGACGGCGGCGAATGCGGTGACGGTCATCTCCATTGCTAACCTCTCGGGTCGTCTGGTGCTCGGTATCCTGTCTGACAAAATCGCCCGCATCCGCGTGATTACGCTGGGGCAGGTCATCTCTCTGGTGGGCATGGCGGCGCTGCTGTTTGCACCGCTGAACGAGGCGACCTTCTTTGCGGCGATTGCCTGCGTCGCCTTTAACTTCGGCGGCACCATTACCGTTTTCCCGTCGCTGGTAAGCGAGTTCTTCGGCCTGAACAATCTGGCGAAAAACTACGGCGTCATTTATCTCGGCTTCGGGATCGGCAGTATCTGCGGTTCGCTGATTGCTTCCCTGTTCGGCGGGTTCTACGTGACCTTCTGCGTGATATTTGCCTTGCTGATTATTTCCCTGGCGCTGTCCACGACGATTCGCCAGCCGCAGCGCGAGATGTTAAGCGAAGCGCATGCGTAACGCCTGATGCACCCGTTGTAAAAAAGCGCCCGAGGGCGCTTTTTTTATTTAGCATAAAAACGTAATTAATTGTAACATAAGGAACGGCGGATAAATATGGCGAAGCATTACGCTGCTTTATGAATTGGCAAAAATAATAAATCAATTATATTGATTTATTCCTAATGAAAAGGGTGTTTTTACCCGTTGTTTTATAGCTTTATGATTTTTCTTATTTTTAAGCTCACCTGAAAATTAGCTTTATTTATTCTAATTTTAAAATCTGATTTTCGCTCTATATACTCCATTCCCTCACAGAATGCAGTTTATTCCTAAGGATGCGTTCTGTCATCTCTCGACATAAATGGAGTTTTTAATGAAAAAGGTTATTTTTGCACTGTCTGCTCTCGCTGTTGTTTCCACTTCTGCTTTCGCGGCTGAGTCTGGTGACGGCACCATCAAATTCACCGGCGAAATCGTTGACGCGCCATGCGTAGTTTCTACTGACACTCAGAACCAGGAAGTTGTGTTGGGTCAGGTTAAGAAATCAGTCTTCAAAGCGGTTGGCGACAAGTCTGTTTCCAAACCTTTCCAGATCAAACTGGAAGATTGCGATATTTCCAGCAAAACCAAAGTTAACGTGAGCTTCAATGGCGTAGCGGATGCAGACGACGCGAAACTGGTTTCTGTAAGCACTGAAGCAGGCTCAGCATCTGGCGTGGGCATTGGTATCTACGACAACGCAAACCAGCTGGTTGATATGAACAGCGGTAAATCCACCACCACGCTGTCTGCTGGCCAGACCGTGCTGTACTACACCGCTAACTACGTTGCGACCAAAGCTACTGTAACTACCGGTTACGGCAACGCAGAAGTTGACTTCAACCTGTCCTACGAATAATCGAATTTTCGTTAATACAGACAATCACAATGGCAACGGAAACCCCGTTGCCATTTTTTCCAGCGGAGACTCAGGGAGAGAATCATGAACCGCTCACGTTTGATATCTTGCGCAGCACTGGCGCTGGCGCTGATTGCTCAAAACAGTTTTGCAGGCGGCGTGGCATTAAGCAGCACGCGCGTTATTTATGACGGCAGCAGAAAGGAAGCTTCTCTGACGGTCAATAATAAAAGTACCACGGATGAATTCCTTATCCAGTCATGGATTGATGATGCTAGCGGTAATAAAAAGACGCCATTTATCATCACCCCGCCATTATTTAAATTAAGCCCGACGAAAAATAACGTCTTACGTATTGTGAATACGTCTAATACGTTACCGCAGGATCGTGAATCTGTTTACTGGGTTAACGTGAAGGCGATTCCTGCCAAAAGTGAAAACGCAGAGAATAAAAACGTGCTGCAAATTGCCGTGCGTACCCGCTTAAAACTGTTCTATCGCCCGGCGGGCCTGAAAGGCAACAGCATGGACGGCTGGAGCAAACTGAAGTTTACAAGTGCAGGGGCTAACCAGATCAAAGTGGAAAACCCATCCGCCTTTAACCTGACGTTTAATAAATTTTATGCCAACGGCCGCGAAATTGAGAAAGCGGGAATGGTTCCGGCGAAAGGCTCATTAAATATTGAACTGCCAGCCAACTCCGGCAAGGTAAGTGAAGTTAAATACAACATTATTAATGACTTCGGTACGGCTGGCGACATGCTTACACAGCGCGTTAATTAACACGTTTTAAAGGTTTATTATTATGCCATGGACGCATCTTCCTCTGGTCAATAAGACCCCGCGTTTCCCGCTCTCTGCGCTTGCGCTGATGATCGCGGGTACGCTCCCCGCCTATGCGGGAACATTTAACCCGCGCTTTCTGGAGGATGTGCCGGGTATTGATCAGCACGTTGACCTTTCAATGTATGAATCCAATAAAGCCGAACAGCTGCCGGGTAAATACCGCGTGTCGGTAATAGTCAACGATAAAAAAATGGAGTCGCGCACCCTGGAGTTTAAGGCCGCGACAGAGGCGCAGCGCGCAAAAATGGGTGAGTCCCTGGTGCCGTGCTTAAGCCGCGTGCAGCTTGAGAATATGGGCGTGCGCATTGATAGCTTCCCGGCGTTGAAAATGGCGCCGCCTGAAGCCTGCGTCGCTTTTGATGACATTATTCCTCAGGCCGCCAGTCATTTCGATTTTGCGGATCAGACATTAATCATGAGCTTCCCGCAGGCCGCGATGAAGCAGACCGCGCGCGGTACGGTGCCGGAATCACAGTGGGACGAGGGGGTGAATGCCCTGCTGGTGGATTATAACTTCACCGGCAGCAACGCCAGCTATGACGCGCATGACGGTGATTCCAGCTATAACAGCGACAGTTACTATCTGAACCTGCGCAGCGGCGTGAACCTGGGGGCGTGGCGGTTACGTAACTACAGCACCTGGACGCGAAACGATGGCAATAACCGATGGGATAACATCGGCACCTCGTTAAGCCGTGCCATTGTGCCGTTGAAATCACAGCTGACGTTAGGGGATACCTCCACAGCCGGTGATATTTTTGACAGCGTTCAGATGCGCGGTGCGCAGCTAACCTCTGATGAAGAGATGCTGCCTGACAGTCAGCGCGGGTTTGCGCCCGTTATCCGCGGTATTGCCAAAAGCAACGCCGAAGTTACCGTTGAGCAGAACAACTACGTGATTTACCGTACGTTTGTTCAGCCAGGCGCGTTTGAAATTAATGACCTGTACCCAACTTCGAACAGCGGCGACCTGACGGTCACCATTAAAGAGGCGGACGGCAGCGAGCAGAAGTTTGTTCAGCCGTTCTCCGCGGTGGCGATCCTTCAGCGTGAAGGCCATCTCAAGTACAGCCTCTCTGCCGGGGAATACCGCGCCGGGAACTACAGCAGCGCCGAGCCGAAGTTCGGGCAGCTGGACGCCATGTACGGTCTGCCGTACGGCTTTACCGTTTACGGTGGTTCGATCTTCTCGGAAAACTATTACTCCCTGGCGGGGGGATTAGGTAAAAACTTCGGCTATATCGGTGCGGTCTCCATCGACGTAACCCAGGCGAAAAGCAACCTGGCCAATGACGATAGTTCGGAAGGTCAGTCTTATCGCTTCCTCTACTCCAAGAGCTTTAACAGCGGCACCGATTTCCGTCTGCTGGGTTACAAGTATTCGACCAGCGGCTATTACACCTTCCAGGAAGCGACGGATGTTCGTAGCGATGCGGACAGCTCGTATAGCCAGTACCACAAGCGTAGCCAGATCCAGGGCAACGTGACGCAACAGCTGGGCACCTGGGGCTCGGTCTATTTCAACGTTACGCAGCAGGACTACTGGAACGATGAAGGTAAGCAACGTTCGTTGAATGCCGGCTATAACGGCCGTATTGGTCGCGTGAACTACAGCATTGCCTACACCTGGACGAAAAGCCCGGAGTGGGATGAGAGCGATCGTCTGCTGTCCTTCTCCATGTCGATTCCACTGGGACGTGCATGGAGTAACTACCATCTCACCACCGATCAGCATGGCCGCACAAACCAGCAGCTGGGCGTCAGCGGTGCCGTGCTGGAAGACCGCAACCTGAACTATAGCGTGCAGGAAGGCTACGGCAGCAACGGCGAGGGTAACAGCGGCAGCGTGAACCTGGATTACCAGGGCGGCGTAGGAAGTGCCAGCCTGGGCTACAACTACAACCGTGATGGTCAGCAGGTGAACTACGGCCTGCGCGGCGGCGTGATTGCCCACAGTGAAGGCGTTACGCTTTCTCAGCCGCTGGGCGAGTCGATGGCCATTATCTCTGCGCCGGGCGCACGCGGTGCGCACGTTATTAACAACGGCGGTGTGGAAGTGGACTGGATGGGTAATGCGGTGGTGCCGTACCTCACGCCTTACCGTGAAACGGAAGTCTCACTGCGAAGCGACAGCCTGAACAGCCAGGTTGACCTGGACACCGCCTCCGTCAACGTCGTGCCGACGCGCGGCGCGATTGTCCGGGCGCGTTTCGACACCCGCGTGGGCTATCGCGTGCTGATGAACCTGACGCAGGCGAATGGCAAAGCGGTACCGTTTGGTGCGACCGCCACGCTGTTGGATACCAAAAAAGAGTCCAGCAGTATCGTGGGTGAAGAGGGCCAGCTTTATATCAGCGGGATGCCGGAGAAAGGTGCGCTCCAGGTGAACTGGGGTAAAGACCAGGCACAGCAATGCCGCGTGGCGTTTACGCTACCGGAACAACAGGATAATACCGGCGTGGTGATGGCGAATGCCGTCTGCCGGTAACAGGGAAGGATTTTACTATGTTTAAAAAGCTTACGATGATTGCTGGCCTACTGGGCGGGTCAGCGCTGTTCTCCGGCCAGGCGCTGGCGGCGGCAGACTGGGGACCGTGTGTGCCTGAGGGGGGGACTCATACTTTTTCGGCAGTAATGGATAAGACGATAACGGATACTTCTGAGAATGCCTCAGGCGCCACTTTCCCTGATTTCTGGTCATGGGATTTAGGAAGCTCCTATAAAGGCACCTGCGAATGTCCGTCAGGAGAAGCTACGTCCCTGATCTATTATAAAGGTACGTCTCCGTTACCGTTTGGCCAACGTGAAGGCGAGCGCCAATATTATATTGTGGACGAGAATATTCAGATTTCAGCGGACATTTGGATCGAAGGTGGTCTGAAGGATTACGTTACAGTACCCTTTGAGTCAGACAATAATAATCAATCCCGAGGGCTTTGTGATGTTGACCCTACCCCAGGAGTGTCTTTCTCAACGGGCCGTAAGGGCAAATTATCACTCCGTATTAACCATCCTTTTGTGGGTGAGCACCTCATACCGAGCACTAAGATTGTAGATTTATACGGAACGCGAAAAAAAGGTGTTTATGGGGCGACGCCGATGGCATCGGTTTTCTTTAGTGGACATGTTATTGTCCCTCAGGGCTGTGAACTCTCCAGCGGCAGCACGCTGGAAATCCCCTTTGGTGAATTTAAGGCCAGTGATTTTAAAGATCGCAAAGGCCAAATTGCCAAGAACGCGATGATATTTACCAAGGAACTGCAGTTTAAATGCACCAATATCTCCGATGGCGTAAAGATCTTCCTTCATATTGAGGGCATGCCAAACGCCAATGATTCGAATGCTATCGACATGGGTAATCCGGATATCGGTGCCGTCATTAAAGGCGAAAACGGTAATATTTTTGTGCCTAATGATATCAACGCGAATCAGGAGCTGAGCGTTTCGGATCTTGTTGACGACACGCACCGTACCGCCTCGACGACCATTTCGGCTTACCCCATCAGCACCACCGGCAAATTACCGGCCGCCGGGGAGTTCGAAGGGATCGCCACCATGCGTATTGATGTGGAGTAAGCCGGATGAAGACCATAAATACGTTTTTGCCAGCGTGTTTGCTGCTCACCGCATCAGCGATGGCGGCGCCGGTAAATATCGGTTCCGCAGGGGATATCCACTTTACCATCACCATTAAGGCGGCCACCTGCGAGCTGGAAAACGACAGTATTGACGTCGATATGGATACCGTGGTGCTCCAGCGCCCGGTAAAAGTGGGTAAAGAGCTTAACCAGAAAAGCTTTAGCATCGGCTTGAAAGACTGCGCGTATGCCACTAAGGCCTACGTCACGATGGACGGTACGCCAGATGCGACAAACGCTTCACTCTTTGCCCTGGACAGCGGCGGCGCGACGGGCGTGGCGTTAAAAATTAAAACGTCGGGCGGGGTGCAGCAGCTCCCCTCCAGTACCGACTCTACGCCCGTGGAGCATACCATCTGGTTTGATGGTACGAACCATCTGAACTATATCGCCAGCTACGTGCCTGTTAAACCGGATGCCACCGTGGGCGCGGCAAATGCGACGGTGAATTTTAGCGTGGTATACGAGTAATCACCGGGGGCCAGTTCGCTGGCCCTTTGTCCGTTTTACGGGGTTGCATCAGCCCCCTGTTTCTCCAGACGCGCTTTTTTTTGTAAAAATCTTCCTCGATCACACTCTCTGCTGCCACTTTTCTCTCCCGCTGTGGTCTACTTACCGCGCTTGTAGACGTTTCTCATAACGCTTCCTGACGCATTTACTTACTCTGTCCGCTTTCTGTTTGAGATTCGGCGGGTCTTTATACCCCTTCCCCCAGGGTTGTTTGCATGAAATATATTAGGTCTCTTACCCAGCAACGTTTGTGTCTGATGCTGGCTGTCTATATCGGTTTGTTTCTGAATGGCGCGGTGCTGTTCAGAAGAGTGGAAGGTTATTTTGAGCACCTCACCGTAAGAAATGGAATTTTTGCCGCGATTGAAGTGTTCGGCTCCATCCTCGCCACATTCTTCCTGTTACGCCTGCTCTCACTTTTTGGCCGACGTACATGGCAAATTCTGGCCTCGCTGGTGGTGATTATCTCTGCCGCCGCAAGCTATTACATGACATTCATGAACGTGGTCATTGGCTACGGTATTGTCGCCTCGGTGATGACCACGGACATCGACCTCTCGAAAGAGGTGGTGGGTCAAGGGTTCATCATATGGACGATTTTGACCTGCCTGATCCCGCTCTTCTTTATCTGGAGTAATACCTGCCGTTATACCCTGTTACGCCAGCTGCGTACCCGGGGACAGCGCATCCGCAACGTCGCCGTCGTTCTGCTGGCGGGCCTGCTGGTGTGGGCGCCGATTCGCCTGATGGAAAAACAGCAAAAACGGATCGAAAAAGCGACGGGCGTGGATATGCCGAGCTATGGCGGCGTAGTGGCTAACTCGTATCTGCCGTCCAACTGGCTGTCCGCGTTAGGTCTTTACGCCTGGGCGCAGGCGGACGAATCCAGCGATGTGAAATCACTGATTAACCCGACCAAAAAGTTCACCTACCAGGCACCGGCTGACGGGCTGGATGATACTTACATAGTCTTTGTCATCGGTGAAACGACGCGCTGGGATCATATGGGTATCCTCGGTTATGACCGCGATACCACACCGAAACTGGCGCAGGAGAAGAATCTGGTGGCTTACCGCGGCTATTCCTGCGATACCGCCACGAAGCTCTCGTTGCGCTGTATGTTTGTGCGTGAAGGCGGGGCGAGCGATAACCCGCAGCGTACGCTGAAAGAACAAAACGTCTTTGCCGTGCTGAAGCAGCTTGGATTTAGCTCCGATCTGTTCGCGATGCAAAGTGAGATGTGGTTCTACACCAACACGCTGGCAGATAACATCGCGTATCGTGAGCAGATAGGTGCCGAGCCTCGCAACCGCGGGAAAAACGTGGACGACATGCTGCTGCTTGAGGAGATGTCCCAGTCTCTGAAGAATCACCCGCAGGGCAAACATCTCGTCATTCTGCATACCAAAGGGTCGCATTACAGTTATTACCAGCGTTACACGCGTGATTTCGCGAAATGGCAGCCTGAGTGCGTAGGCATTAATAAAGACTGCAGCAAGCAGGAGCTGATCAACGCCTACGATAACTCCGTTCTGTATGTGGATACGTTCCTGAGCCGCGTGATTGACCAGCTGCGTGATAAAAAAGCGATTGTTATCTACGCCGCAGACCACGGTGAGTCCATTAATGAGAAAGAGCACCTGCACGGTACGCCGCGCAAGCTGGCACCGCCGGAGCAGTTCCGCGTGCCGATGATCATGTGGATGTCGGATAAGTATCTTGAAAATCCGGAGAAAGCGAAGATGTTTGCTCAGCTTAAGAAAGAGGCGGAAATGAAGGTGCCGCGCCGTCACGTTGAGCTGTACGACACCATTATGGGTTGCCTCGGCTATACCTCACCGAACGGTGGGATTAACGAAAACAACAACTGGTGTAAACTCCCTGATAACACCGCAAAAGCCGCGCAGTAGCTGCTCTGGCGAGAATATCGCCAGTTGAATGGCTTTTTGAAAATAAGGGATTGACGGGGGCGCACCTCAGCAGTAAGATGCGCTCCGCATTCGGCGAGTAGCGCAGCTTGGTAGCGCAACTGGTTTGGGACCAGTGGGTCGGAGGTTCGAATCCTCTCTCGCCGACCACATTCTGAAAAGGGCTAACCGCAAGGTTAGCCCTTTTTGCATTAACGGCTTACTCATCCTGATTCAGTAAAATGCCCCTTATCCCCGCTTCTTCCTGCCTGTTAATGATTTTGTGACATAATCCATTGTATTTTTTTATATATAGATTGATCTTTTTTCGCGTTGCTTATGGATAACCTCAGCATTTTTCGCTGTGCGTTTTAACGTTCGTGGTATTTAGTGCTCAGATAATCACCATTCTGCAAGAAAATTTACCCATTCTGAATAAAAGTTAATCACTGATTGTTGCGAAATATGAAGATATTTGTGCTGCAACATGACGAGTAGCATAAATTTCCCTGCTGAAAACTGGCGTACATAGTTTTTTTAATCTTTGTTTGCGGTTTCTCACACTCAGCGTAAATCCCCGTCACCTGTATTGACGTTTTCACATTCTGTTGACAGATTGTAGGGCACGAGGGGCATTTCAGGGACGATCTGCGCTGCAACTCCAACGCTCTTCTGAAAGGATTCTCCATCCCTTTAACGCCTTCGGGCATCACCGACCGGACCGGGTAAAAAATAAATAAAGGTCAGGCGGCGTAACACAACAAAGCAAAACATCACATTGGAGCAGAATAATGAGTATTTCCTTGAAGAAGTCAGGGATGCTGAAGCTTGGTCTGAGCCTGGTGGCTATGACCGTGGCAGCAAGCGTACAGGCAAAAACCCTGGTTTACTGTTCTGAAGGCTCGCCGGAAGGCTTTAACCCACAGCTCTTTACCTCTGGTACGACTTACGACGCAAGCTCTGTGCCGATCTATAACCGTCTGGTTGAATTCAAAACCGGCACCACGGAAGTGATTCCTGGCCTGGCGGAGAAGTGGGACGTCAGCGAAGACGGTAAAACCTATACCTTCCACCTGCGCCAGGGCGTGAAGTGGCAGGACAGCAAAGAATTCAAACCAACGCGCGACTTCAACGCCGATGACGTTGTGTTCTCCTTTGACCGTCAGAAAAACGCCCAGAACCCGTACCACAAAGTGTCCGGCGGCAGCTATGAGTACTTCGAAGGGATGGGTCTGCCGGACCTGATCGCCGAAGTGAAAAAAGTAGACGATAAAACCGTTCAGTTCGTGCTGACCCGTCCTGAAGCGCCATTCCTGGCTGACCTGGCCATGGACTTTGCCTCAATTCTGTCCAAAGAGTACGCCGACAACATGCTGAAAGCCGGCACGCCGGAAAAAGTGGACCTGAACCCAATCGGTACCGGCCCGTTCCAGCTGCTGCAGTACCAGAAAGACTCCCGTATTCTGTATAAAGCCTTCCCGGGCTACTGGGGCACCAAGCCGCAGATCGACCGTCTGGTCTTCTCCATCACGCCTGATGCGTCCGTACGTTACGCTAAACTGCAGAAAAACGAATGCCAGGTTATGCCGTACCCGAAACCCGGCAGATATCGCGCGCATGAAGCAGGACAAAAACATCAACCTGATGGAGCAGGCGGGCCTGAACGTGGGCTATCTCTCCTTCAACACCGAGAAGAAACCGTTTGATGACGTGAAAGTACGTCAGGCGCTGACCTACGCGGTGAACAAAGAAGCGATCATCAAGGCCGTTTACCAGGGCGCGGGCGTTGCTGCCAAGAACCTGATCCCACCAACCATGTGGGGCTATAACGACGACGTTAAGGACTACAGTTACGATCCTGAGAAAGCGAAAGCGCTGCTGAAAGAAGCGGGCCAGGATAAAGGCTTTACCGTCGAACTGTGGGCGATGCCGGTACAGCGTCCGTACAACCCGAACGCACGCCGTATGGCGGAAATGGTCCAGGCTGACTGGGC
>OKVS01000372.1_pt1 | contig 16235 bp, 16 predicted proteins | sample 1606911 | NCBI WGS metagenome assembly OKVS01 (sample SAMN03281016, study PRJEB24777) | human gut metagenome | isolation source: fecal sample PR161 from 1 month old female Malay infant, caesarean... | reverse complement strand
TTTAATTACATTGAGTGCGATTACAATCGCTGGCGTCGTCACAGTGCCTGTGGCGGCCTCAGCCCGGAACAATTTGAAAATCAGAATCTCGCTTAGGCGCGTGTCCATATTACGAGGAGAGGATCAAGGTTATTTCACTCTCAACCCAGGCTGTCAAGCGTTGCTGCTCATCCGATAAATTACTCAGACTAGCCCTTTTATCCCAATCCTCTAGCGTTTTATAAAAATTCCCATCCTTACTAGTAAGGAATAATGATGGAGTAAAAGAAAATGCTGAGGGCCTCAGTTCCAAAATGAAAATTTGATCTTTCCATTTAATATTATCGATAGCGAAATAAAAAGGACCTATTTTAGCCAATGGCGAGAAGAAATTGTAAAATGCGGAATTTTTAAAAGTATCAACATCTTTTAATTCGATTGGGTAGTTGTTAATTGCTACAAATCCAGTATGAACATCAACTTTCATTTCTAACATATCTAAACAACCTTGTCTGGAAGTGACTACGTTATATTCCAAACTATATATATCCCATGATTAAACGACTTTGTCTCATATGAGACTGAAACCCGCCCCCACGCAAAGTTCCACCTAATGATGTCTGTTTCCATGGTATCAGGCGTGTCCAGGTTTAGTGATTCTTTCAGCCAATCAGACAAACTTTTTACTGATTCATTTAGTATGTGAATATTAGTTCGAGCATTCCAATCATTTAATGCTTTATAGTATTGACTGTTTTTATCAACAAGATGAAGCATAAAAGGAAAACCATAGCACACTGGGCGTATAGTAACTTGAAATTCTTTATCGGAAAACACTGCTGAGTCAACAAGGTAGTGATTTGGCATGGTTTTCTTAACGGCTTTGTGCTTTACTAATTCGCGGTATAAATCACACTTACAAAAGCCTTCTTCAGTATCAATTTCCAAAGGCAGCTCATCAAGATTTAGTTCACCTGTAATCGGTTTAAATTTTAATTTAATCATTTTGTCCTGATTTACTTTTTATTGTCTGACAAGATCTTAATAATATAATCGACTCAACATGAGAACATCCATATGAGGAGCATTTTCCGCGTACAAATTATATTTATTATAACCATTTACAATGACACCCGCATAACAATAAAGTCTTATTGCCAATGGTGCAATAAGTCAATCCACATTTCTTTTTCCTCAGCGTTAATTTTTATGCCATCTCTACTTTGTTTTACATACTGCATGTACGTTTCATAAATTGCTCTTATTATCACCGTTTTTTCAGTGCGAGATCCTTCAATCAAAGTCATTAGTTTTTCTAAATAAATTGATGAATCCACTCTTTCGTTGAAAAAAAACCTGAGATAATCGAGTACTTCATTATATGAATCGTAATTCATGATAGGCATCCCTGATTTCATACACTGGTTTGTTTGGCACATCCAATTCTGGAGATACTCGGATATCTGCGTCTCGCTTTCCAGCAGTAGCTTACGCAGGCTCCGTTCGCCCCTTCCCAGCGCTTCTGCCCTTCGATATCCATTATCCGCTCTGGCGTGCCGTTGGGCTGGCAGTGGAACCAGAAGATCTCTGGGGCATTAACGTCGTCAGCATGTGCCAACGGGTCATCACTGTCTGGTCGCAGTATACTTAGGTCATCGGCACGTCCCCGTGCACCTCCTGCAGCAGGCGGTTATGGGTAATTTTTTCAATCGCCCTTCGAACGGATTATCATCAGCGGCGAACAGGTTTTGAATAAAGTTAAAAGAAGGAAATCAGCATAATGCGTGATATATAAAATAAAATCTGTAATTAATATATTTCTAATGTCCCTCATAGGGGAGGGTAAGGATTGGGACGAGTCAAGAGTCATTTACCCTTCCCCATGCATCAACCTACTCACCTCCCATAAAAAAACAAACATAATAAACAACCTGAAAAAATCAATTCCCCGTATAACTAATAGTTAGCAAAAATAAAAGTAAATATCACGTATCAAATCTCCATCCGCTTCATCAACGGTTCTTGTTTTGACTTTATTAAAGTCAGCTAAAATACCTTTCACTGGCACATCAGGCTTTGATATGTCATCATAAAATGCTTCCTGTTGACTTTCCCGAACATATTTTTTTATTAAAAAAACAAGATTCTTTCTTAACTTTTCCACTGTCATTCATTTTACTCCTGAATTTTAATAACACATTCGAAAAAAACAGATTACCTCCTGACACCGATGGTAATAGCATAACCTTAGCAAAATAATACGGGATATTAAGTAAAAATCCATCCAGCCATTTTTATTTAATATTTTACTGCCATATATTGAACAACTGTTTCCATATCTCCTGTTCCTCATGAGTAGGGACTCTATAATCTTGAGTCTTTCGCCTATATTCCATAAAACATGAGTCTATAGCTCGAATAGCCACCATTTTTTCTTTTCGACAATCATCTAAAATAGATTGCATATCCTGCAAACAATTAGAATCAAGAATATATTTTTGAAAAAACAGCTCCAGGAAATCTAACACTTCATTATAAGATTGTAAATTTATCATGGTTCCTCTGGCAGAATATCAATCTTGTCGAAATTAATAACTCTATTTTCAGCATGCAGCTGTTGAACATTACCTTGGCCGTATTCAGGGTATGCCTTAGTAAACGGCTCAAGTGGCGCTCCTGGTCTATCGCCGAACATTCTCGGGGTTCGCACTTGCGGAACACCATTTTCATATAATTGAAGCGTATCAAACTCAGCTCTAAGACGTCCATCACTCCATGATTTATCCAAAGGATCAAGTGGATTCAATTTATCTGCTCCTTTGATCTGGAATGCATCTCTTACTGTGCGGCCGGAGTCTAATTTATCAAAACCAAAATAAGTGACTGGTGCGGATTTGGATTCAAATGTTTTAGGCACCCATGCATTAATAGTACCGTCATCCTCAAGGTACCTCATATAGCGATAGGCTGTAGAAGGCATTGTAGCGCTTGGCCCCGCTGGACCGACGTAGAAATCAGGTTTCGTTTTACCGCTACACTCACGGCTTAACCCCCACGGATCCACCCACCCCAGCGCATTCGGCGCATACTGGTAAAGGTTAATCCCCCCCGCCAGCCCTATCGGGTCCTGCTGCGTAAACCGTCCGCAGTCCGGGTCGTAATACCGGAACAGATTGTAGTGCAGCCCTGTCTCACGGTCCAGGTATTGCCCCTGCATACGCAGGTTCTGAGAATATCCTGATACCTGCGTCTCGCTTTCCCGCAGCAGCTTGCCCCAGGCGCTGTTCACACCTTCCCAGCGCACCTGCCCTTCGATATCCGTCATCCGCTCCGGCGTGCCGTTGGGCTGGCAGTGGAACCAGAAGATCTCCGGGTCATCAGCGCCGTCAATACGCGCCAGTGGATCGTAGCTGTCCTGATCGCTGTAGACGTAGGTGAGCGGCACATCCCCGTGAACTTCCTGCAGCAGGCGGAACCCTTCCCAGACAAACCGGGTGGTGACCGGCTTGCCGGTTGGCTGTCCACCCAGCATCTGGCGTCGCGTTTTGCTGATACGGCGACCAAGCGGATCGTAGCGGAAGCTGACCTGCGTCTGCGGCCTGTTGCGGTCCCGCGGCTGGCTGATCACCTCCGTCAGACGGTGCTCGCCGTCGTAGCGATAGTGCCAGCGGGTCTGGCCGTTATCTTTCTCCACGGTGCGTCCGTGGACGTCATAGCGCCAGCGAATGCCGTTCAGTTGCGTCAGGCGGTTGTGCGTGACCTTCTCAGCAGATCCTTCGAGCGGGTTACCGGCTGCATCCCAGCGCCACTGCTCCTGTCCGGGCAGCGTGCCGTCCTGCACCAGCAGGCGCCCGGCGTTGTCGTACTGCCAGCGGTACCAGCTGAACGGATTATCGTCCCGCTCTTCGCGAACCAGATTATTACGGTAGTCGTAATCCCAGCGGCGGGACCAGCGGCGCGGCGACGGGCGCTGGGCGTTGCCGGTAAAGACGTCCCGGCGATGCAGTCGACCCAGGCGGTCGTATTCGCTGCGGGTGGTCAGCAGCCCCTGGGTGCGGCTGGTCTCGCGGTGGAGTTCATCGCGGGTAAAATCGGAGACCGACAGCTTATCGAGGGCAATGCTCAGCAGATGCCCGCTGCCGTAGTAGAACTGCTTCAGCTCGCGGCCATCGGGCAGCGTGACGGAGATGCGGTTGCCCAGCGCGTCATATTCCCACGCCAGCTCACCATGCTCGCCCGCTTCGCGCGTCACGCGACCAAGCGCGTCATACTCAAAGGCGAGCTCCTGCTCTGCCTCGGTGGTCCACGCGTCGGCTGCAAGCGCAGGATGCAGCCCAATCCGGCTTAAAAGCCCGGACGGGGTATAGTGGTAGCGGGTCTGGCCTTCCGGCGTGGTGCGGGCGACCAGCTGACCGCTCGCGCTCCAGGCGAAGGCGTGGGTAATGGCCTCCGGATGACCGGCGGCAAAGGTGCGCGCAATCGTGCGTCCGCAGGCGTCATAGCGATACTGTGAGGCCACGCCATCAAGCCCTACCTCTTCCAGCAGCAGCGAGTCAGCGCCCCAGCGGAACTGGTACGCTTCGCCGTTCTCGTTTTCCCAGGGCAATCAGACGCCCGCGGCTGTCCCAGCGGCGACGGACCTCTTCACCCTGCGTATTACGGGTGGCGGTTAAGCGCCCCGCCGCATCGTATCTGAACTCACTCTCTTTCCCGTCGGCGCCCGCATGCTTCACCGGCAGGCCACGTTCGTTCCATTTGAGCGACTCCGTCCAGCCTTCCGGGCGATCGAGCTGCACCGGGCGCCCTGCGGCGTCGTAGCGGTAGCGCGTCTCTTCACCGTCGGCGCCTGTCTCAGCCACCAGCCAGCCCAGCGGATGATAGCGATAGCGGGTAACACGCCCGGAACAGTCCGTCGAACGGACAACCTGTCCGGCCTCGTTGTACTCCTGGTAGCGGCTGTTGCCTGCGGCATCGACCTCTTCCACAACCTGGCCAAACTCGTCCCGGCGCAGCTTCGTGGTCTGCCCCAGCGGATCCACACGCGCTTCAGCCCGTGGTGTTCGTCGTACCAGAAGCGGGTGGCGCTGCCGTCGGCTTCGATAATGGCCGAGGGAAGCGCGCGGTGCTCCAGCCAGGTAGTGGTGCGGGTATTGCCGTCGGCGTCGGTCTCCTGAACCCGGTTGCCCATCTCGTCGTAAACGAAGGTGACGGCGTTGCCGAGCGGATCGATGCGACGCGTCAGAAGCTCGTTATCGTCCCACTCGTAGCGCCAGTTTTCACCGCGCTCGTCGACGTAGCGCACAATCAGATTCTGCGCGTTCCAGTAGTGGCGTCGCGTCTGGCCGTCGTAGTGCTCGACGGTCGTCAGCCCCGCGTCTAAATCGTAGCTAAAGCGGCAGCCGTCGCCGGTGCTGGTGCGGTTTTCCACCACGCGCCAGTGATCGAATTGTTTCCAGCGGTATTCGCTCTCCAGCCCCCCGGCAAGCGGTGCCAGACCATCAGCCCGTGGTCGTTGTAACGGTATTCACGCGTCACCACGCCGGAGGCATCCGTCGCGCTCGCCAGCTGGCCGCGCGCATCGTAGCCCCACTGCATCAGCGGCCAGGTTTGGTTGCCGTCGAAATGGCTGGCTGCGGTAACCCGCTGCGGGAAACGTTCATCCTCATAGCGCAGGGTGACGTCGATAGCCCGCGGCTCGTCGTGAAGACCGATCAGCCTGCCGTGCTCGTCCCACGCCGTCAGCAGCGCGTTGCCGTATTCATCGCTGAGGGAGGCCAGACGCAGGATGGAGGGATTCGCCCGGGTTGGTTTATACAGACGCCACACCGCGCCGTCGTCGTCGGCAATCGCCACGTCGCCGTTCTCATTGCGGCGGATAATGATGCCTTCGCTGATGCTGTAAAACGCGCGGTCGACCGGCGGCAGTTCAAAGCTCAGCTCGCGACCGGTTTCATCGAACCAGGTCGCATTGTTATCTTCCAGCGTCAGATAGCTGTCAAAGGTTGTAGCCCAGCCCAGACCGAACAGCCCTTCGCGGGTGGTCAGGCTGTTATAGCTGCGCTGCCAGCGCAGTGGAAAGCGCCCCGGTAGCGAGAAGTCGAGCTCGTCGTCGTCATTCAGCACCTTCACGCCGGTGGCGGCATGTACCGGGTGCGAGGAGCCAAACACGGCATTCACCGCCATATCCGCCAGCATCCCGCCGCCTGCCGCCGCCAGCGCGCAGGGCATGTTTTTCAGGATCTTGCCCGGACGCCCGCGCAGCAGGGAGAGCGCAATCATCCCCAGCGCCAGACCCGGCGTTTTACCGCTTTTGATATCGCGGACCGTGAGCGTGTCCCCGCCGATGATCACGTTAGGAGAGACATCGTCGGAAACGGTGCCTTCGCAGGTGGTGCGATCTTTCGCCCGCACCGCGGGCTGGCCGTTGATGAAGACGCTTTTGGAGCCTTCCGCCAGATACTGCGGCCCGGAGTGTTTTTCACACGCCACCTTGTCTTCTTCCAGCGGCGAGGTTCCCGCAGCTGCAGAGGCCACGCTCGGCTGCCACATTTCGCTGCCAAACTGTCCGGCGGCGGAAAGCAGCATGCCCGCGTAATCGGCAAAGCTGCCCGGCGACTGCGGCTCAGGGGGTGGGGTATCGGCGGGCGTGAGCGTGCCTGCCGCGCGCGCGGCAGGGATTGCGTTGGTCAGAACGTTATTCGAACCGGTGGTGATTTTGCCCGCAGGCGACGGCGGGAAAAGCGCATTGCCTAGCCCCTCAGCGGCGTTGCTAATATCGTCGGTGATCCCCGCCACGTTCGCCAGCACACCACCGATAATTCCGCTTAACAGACAGCTGGACCCAATCGCCGCCACGCCCGCTGCGGCGGCTCCGGCACCGAGTAGTGGCGCGGCCGCCGTAGCCGCCAGCCCTACCGCCGCACCGATCACCGCATAGGCGGCACCTTCCGCCACGATGCTGGTGATGTCAGCAAAAATGCTGGAGTGAATAATCTCGTCGCCCTTACGGGCCGCGTTGTTATCGCTCATGCCTTACACATTCCGGTTGTCGTTTAGCGTCAGACTCTGCTTAAGCGCGCTCCAGCGCACCTCGTCCTCTTCAGTGAATGCTCTGAGCGCTGAGAGGGTAAAAATCATCAATACCGGTTTGCCCGGCGTCTGCACGGCCAGCTGTTTTTGCCACAGGCGCTGCCCGTTGCGGTCAAAGGTGGTCTCAACTTCCAGGCCGCTAATGTTTCCATCTGGCCCGGCTTTTACGCTCCGGAATTCGCTCTGGGCAATCTCACCCATCTGAGGACGCAGCACGTCCCACTGGCGGTGAAACTCTTTTTTGTAGTCGCTGCCATCGGGAATCACGCCGCGGCTGACCACCACGGATAGCCCGCTTTCGTCATCGCGAATGATGTTCATGCTGTTATCCTGCCAGGCAGCAGGAAAAAGGGAAAATGAACCTTCCTGGAGGGTGTATTTCATAAGTGAACTCGGGATGATTAATATTGAGAGAAACAAAAGAGGCCAATCCATGCTGGCCTTTTGGCTGACTGTTTTATTTAAGCCACTGACCTGACTGTTCGACTAAAACATGACTGCCTTTGCTGACAACCAATTTCACAGGTGCATACGTCACGGTATAAGCGATCTCGCCATTCTTGTACGTTGAGCCGATTATTTTGCCTGCGGAGTCGTGTAACGTTTTACCCCTTAAGGAGATGGTACTGTTATCGCTTTTGCGCACGCCGAGATAAACCATCTCGTCACATTTGCTCTCAAAATGGCCGCATTTGTTTATAAGCGAAATAACGAATTTATCGGTGTCCAGTTTTCTGGTTTCCGCGTTTTGAACCGAAGCGGCTTTACGTAACGTATATCGCAGCGGGGCATAGTAATTTCCATTTTGAGGAGGAGTAACTAAACGCCATTCCATTTCACGCCCCTTTATTTCCAGAACAGCCCGTCCGCCTACGCCGCCAAACGATGAGTTGAACTCAACGCTGGCACGATTGCCAGCGATCGTACCGCTAAGATTTTGCTCATCATCTTCCGGGCAATCTATGCGGTTTCCTCTCTGGGAGATATAGCAATAAGAGCCGGTGATCCGGTTGTCTGATTCAGCTAACCGCAGGGTTAACGTCGAGTCTTTCTTGAATTCGCCAGCCCACTCCCCGTCAAACACGAGTTTTGATTGGCCGAACGTTGCAAAATGCTTCACATTAAATCTGGCGGCCCACTGCTGAATATCGGCATGAATAACCGTGCTATTGTCAGATGACTGGTAATGAATAACGTCCGACGTCGGAACCACCCAGGCTGCAAAGATTTTGCCGTCAGGATTGATGACCAGCGCGGATGCATTCTCCTGATAGAGATCTTTTAACCAACCTTCAACAAACAATCCGCCACCTGTGGTGGTATGCGGTTCACCGAAGACATCAAAGTTATCAATAAAGGTCTGGTAATGATTTCCCAGCGTTTTCCTGAGATTGTCTGTCACTTCGCTGTCGTTAACGATGTGACTGACAGTATCGAGCTTATTATATTGCGATAATTCAAGCGCCGTTGTGGTTTCAACGAAGCCTGTCAATAACGCCGTGAACAAAACGACTGCCAGATATTTTTTGGCCATAATTCACTCTGAAGTACCATTTTCGTAATTCATTGTTATTTTTACAACCTTACTGTCTTTAAGCTCAAAAGAGAGCAATTTCTTACCCAATTCATAGGAAACCCACTGCTCCCCGGAATCATTTTCGACCTGACCACTGCCGTAAGCTTTATTAAGTTCATTTATTGTTGAACCAATATGGATCCCGCGAACTGTTTTGCCATCCGGAGCAGTTAACGTAATCTGCGCCACAATATAATCGTCAACACTTCGCTCGGTTTTATCCCACCAGAGATTGGAACTGAATATTCTTAACCCAGTCTTCTGATGCTGGTAGAATTTATAGTTCGTTCCGTCAAAAGGAACTTCACCGACAAAACTACCTTCCACAGAAACTGCAATTTTACGCGCAACCTCAGGAGTCCATCTCTCACCCAGTGCCACAATCTGGTCGTTTAACTGCAGAGAAAAATCATCTTTAGCCAGAATGAGCGGCATAGTCTGGGCCATTACTTCATAACTGCTCAGAAAGGTAGACATGAGGTAAAAAAAGAGAGACAGAAAGGCGTTTTTTCACGTTAATCGTCATTTGCTGGATAAATATTATGCTACTCACTACTTTAAAAAGCAGTGAGTAATGAAATAAACATTTTTAGTCAGCGCTAATAGCGACCCCACCCAAGCATTCAGGTTTTTTTACCGTGAAACTGAAGCTTATTTTTTGCCCATTCATATCCTTTAGCGCTGTATAACTGGTCACTTCGTTCTCCGAACGGCCTCGTGGATAATCAGTTAACGTCAGTTGCGGATAATGTTTTTTAACAGTGTCGAGAGTGATGCACTGGCCGGACGGTGAAAAATTCAGTAACGGTGCCATCCCGTCACTTTCTTTACTTAAACGTAAATCAATTGCAGTAATGTTCGTTCCATCCGCCAGTTTGATATCGTCGGCATTGTAGAAATTGATATATTCATTTTGTTTCGTTAGTTTGAATGACAACGGAGCGTTATCCAGACTGTTAACGGACAATGTTTTGAGTGATGCGCTCATTTCTGCAATGAACTGCCAAAGATCCTGTTTCTGCATGTTACCTCCTGCCATTCCCGTCGTTAATAAAGCCGCAAGCACCGCACCCGTTTTTAGACTATGGATAATTTTTATCATACCAACCGCCATAATAATCTTCGTAATATTGCCCTGTGGTAGACGTTTGTTCGCCTTTGCCAAAGATACGGCCTATCTGCGTACGCGCTTCACTTTCCTTTATAGCCCCACGTTCGAGAGAATCATAGATACGATTATATTGTGTCTGATTTGCCGGATTGCCTGCAATACCTATATCCCCACCCTTGTTGGCTATGATTTCGCGTTGGACCCGGATATTGTTCAACGTTGCAGCGCCTTCATCACTGAGTGTGCTGTTGAGATAGGCGTCGCGCGAAGAAAAATCAATGTTGGGTTCATATAAAGCGTGACCACTTTCATGTGACAGAGACTGAACGACTGCATTCGGGTTACCGAGCTCATTTTTATCAACGGTAATAACGCGCTTTTGACGATTGGCAAACGTCCCCTTGCCTGCTTCACCTTCTTCAAATGTCCAGCCTCGTTTCTTTAACGTCGCTATGTCATTTTTCATCGTCGGTGATTTATCGACAAGACTATCTACATCCTTTCCATATCCGCTTGAAGAAACATTGGATGCTGGAGGCGTAGCGTTTTTAGAGGTTTCGGCTGGTGCGCTGGCAGCCACACCAGCCTTACTCTCCTTTCCCGGCGTAAATTTCGCCTGCACCGCCGCATCAATATCCCCTTTATGCCCAGAACCCGGCGCCGTTGTGCCCGGCTTGGTTCCCGAGGTATTCAGGTGCAGCTTACCGCCCGTGGTGATATAACCATCCCCTTCCACGAAGAAGTTAAACTCTTTGCCGATCAGGTTAATCTTGCCGTTAGCGTTAAGCTCTATGGCGCTTTCACCTGAGACCAGCCGCAGCTTCGTCCCGGATGCAATAACATACTGCTCGACCGCCGCATCCAGCTTGCCTTTCCCCGTCAGGATCTCGGTGCCACCTTTCACGGCCTGCGTCTGGTTCGCTTCTACGCGATGCAGCTCATTTTTCTTCACGTAATGGCTGCGCGCCCCGCCGACGCTGTGCGTTTCATCATTTTTAACGCTGGTGTCCATGTTGCGCTCGGCCTGGATCCACACCTGCTCTGCACCCGCTTTATCCTCAAAGCGCAGGGCGTTGGCGTTGTCCACAGAGCCCCCCTTTCGTGCGGCTCATAAAGCCCATCTGCGTCGCTGCGGCCGGAAGCGCCCACGGCGGCATGCTCGCGTCGTTATACACACGGCCGGTAATAATCGGACGGTCCGGGTCGCCGTTGATAAAGTCCACCACCACCTCGTCGCCGACGCGCGGGATCTGCACCCCGCCGTAGCCCTGGCCTGCCCACGCGCTCGACACGCGAACCCAGCAGGAGCTGGTGTCATCGCCCTTCGCCAGCCGGTCCCAGTGGAACTTCACCTTCACCCGGCCATATTTGTCCGTCCAGATACTCTCCCCCTTCGGCCCCACCACCTTCGCGGTCTGCGGGCCGTAGGTGCGCGGCCAAGCCGTGCTCTGCGCCGGACGGTAAACCACCGCCGACGGAATGACCGTGAAATCGGTACGGTGTATGGTCTCCCCCTCGCCGCTGGCGTAGCGGTTCTCCTCGAAGTGGTAGCCCGCTGCCGTCACCAGATACTCCCCGTTGTCGCTGAAGAACGGCGCGTTGGTTAACGTGAAGGTGTGCCCTGGCGCTATCCCCGCCGCCGTGGCGGTGGCCTGAATCTGCTGATGCTCCACCTGCCAGCGCTCCTGACGGATACGGGCATAGAACTCCCCGTGACCTTTGTCCACAAAGCGACCCGGCCAGTCGTACACGTCAATGCTGCCCGGCTTCGGCGACGCCGGGTTCTGCTGGGCCTGGAACAGCCACGCGTTCGGCTTGCGGAAGTCATAGTCGTCGAGGCTGTAAATCCCCGGCGTCACGCTGTCCTCCAGCGCCCACTGGCTGATACCCTCTTCGTCCGTGCTGCCGCCGGACGGCGTCTGGTGGTACGGGATGACCTCGTAGCCGCTGAACGGCTGATGCTGCGTCGCGGCGTCGGTCAGCACCAGGGTGTGCTTGTCCGCATCGTGGCTGAAGTGATACGCAATTCCCTCCAGCTCCATCAGGCGGCTGATGAAGTCCAGGCTCGACTCCTGATACTGCACGCAGTAGTCCCACACCCGGTAGCTGCCGGTGAGCTTATCCTCAACGTTAACCTGATGTTCGCCCAGCAGGGTTTTGACAATCTGCGGCACCGTCTGCCCCTGGAAAATACGCAGGTTACGGTCGCGCTTCATCGGCCACAGGTCCGGCTCCACCGTCAGCTGGTACACCGCATAGCGGGTGCCCGTCAGCTCAACGGCGCTCACCGCCACGCGGGTAATCTTGCCGTTAATATAGCGGGAGGTCAGCAGGCTCTGCGTCGGGATGGTCACCGTGACCGGCTGGCCCAGCAGCTTACTGCGGTCAATGCGCGCGTCCGTGCCAAGCACGGTCAGCGTCAGCGCGAACGACTCGGACATCGCCTCGCGGCCCGTCAGTTTCCAGAACAGAAGCCCCTCCACCGGGAGCTGAACGGTAATTCGGTTGAGCATAATCTTTATTCCATTTAGCTTATGCGATGCAAAAAAGCGGGTCGCATCTCTGATAAAGCATCATTCAAGAAAGGGGCTTTTCCCGCTCGTTCATCCAAAAAACAAGAGAGTAGATTTTCAGTGACTCTGATGTGACAAATAGCCCTACATTCAACCAGACGTTTGAAATTCCAAACACGCTTACTAAAAGAGGGAAAAATGAGACTGAACATCTGAATGAAATCAAACGAAATAATTCCTGAGCAAGAGCAAATTTGACTGCACCGTTCTTTCGTTTGAAGAATAACCAGGCCGAAGCAAACAAAGAGAGTAGTAAAAGTAAGTCAAGCACGAAAAAAAGCATGACCAAAATGCTGAAACCATCACCTGCAAAATAATTCAACGAAGCACTAAATGCTTTTGCGTCAGAAAGAAATGGGATTCTGTTGTGGCGTACTGAATTCGCGCAATAAAGTAAAATTGCGAGAAGATCCATACTTCCCCAGAAATACCCTGATTTACTCTTTAAATGAGCGACATTTTGTTTATACACGTAATTAACACTGACAAAAATGGAATTCCGCATCTTCGCTTCAGCTAACTCTCCGGGGTCGGAGACAAAAGGGCCTGTCGTTTTTCACTGACGGTGGTCAATTAAGACCACCGCTACTAAGCCAACTGAGCTTTCAATCCTAAAGCGATTTTGTACATAAAGAGGAGAGACGCTCTTCGAACACCTTTGGAATAAGTCTCTGGCCTTGAAGATCGTGCATTACTAAGGATTCACCAGCCAGGTGCCCGGCTTGCTGATATCCAGCGTCTGGCTGCGCGTTCTCCCGTTGCCCTGCAGTTCAATCTTCGCCTCTCCGGCTGGCAGCTTGAGCGAGGCATAGCCGTTGGTCGCCGGACGCAGCGCTTTTGGTTCGCCGTTCACTTTCAGCATTTCACCGTCCTGGATACGGATATAGACCAGCGCAATCGGGCTCGCGGCAGGCGGTGGCGTCTGCTGTGCCGTCGCTGGCTCGCTCACCGTCGCCGTTTCTGGCTTCACCTCTGGCGCGTTCGCGGCAGTTTCTGTCGGACGCGTCTCTGACGGAGCCTGGGCAGCCTGCTCAGGCGCATCATTCCCACCGCTGAACAGCATCGCCCCGGCGACAACGCCCACCAGCACGCCCGCGGCAACCATGCCCGGGATCTTATAGCGACGCCAGTCGAGCACCGAAGCTGGCTTCTCTTCTTCAACCGGAACCAGCATGGTGCCGGTCTTTTTGGCGGTGAGCACGTCGTTGATCCCGGCGACCGGCATCTCAATCAGCGCCGCGAATTCGTCGATAGACTGCGGACGGTCCTCCATGTGCAGCGCCAGCGCGCGGTCGATGGCCTGCAGCAGCGGGATGGAGTAGCCCTGCGGCATGATTTCCACCAGCGGCTTACAGGTATCCTGGATGGAGCGCACCACGCTGACCGGCGGCGGAGAACCCACAATCAGGGTACGCAGCACCGCGCCGAGGGCGTAAATATCCGTCCACGGCCCCTGCTCGCTCTCGTTGTCGTCGGTGTACTGCTCAATCGGCGCAAAGCCGGGGCGCAGCATGGTTTCCGTTTCGTCGGAAAGGTTACCAATGGTGCGGCGCGCGGAGCCGAAATCGAGCAGCACCGGCAGGCCGTTATCCTGGATCTGAATATTATCCAGCGAGATGTCGCGGTGCAGATAGCCTTCGTCGTGGATGGTCTTGATCGCGCCGAACAGCATCGGCAGCATGCGGCGGATCCAGGCCTCGTTGATCAGCTCCGGTTTTTCTTCGCGCAGGCGTGAAAGCGTGGTGCCGCTATAAAACAGCGTCCCCATGTAGGCCGTGTCGTTTTGCACCCAGAAACGCAGCACGTGCAGCAGGTTCGGGTGGTTAAAACGCGCCAGCAGACGCGCTTCCTGAATAAAGCTGTTCAGGCCCGCGGAAAATGCTTTGCCAAAGCGCTCGCTGCGCAGCACCAGGGTCATGTCGTCGCCGCGCACGGCGAGCGAGGAAGGCATAAATTCTTTGATAGCGATAGTGCGTTCGAGCTGGTGATCCCACGCGCGATAGACAATGCCAAAACCGCCGCCGCCGATCACCTCTTTGATTTCAAACTCGTTGAAGCGGTACCCGACCGGGAGCGCGTTTGGGACAGTCCGATTGTTATCATTATCCGTCATCTTTTACAGTTCTCTTGATGATTATTACGCGGCAAACTGACAGTGAAACTCGCCCTGCTCGCAGGTGACATGCAGGCGTCGGAACTGCTCGTCGCTGCGGCTGGCGGTAAGTAAGATCTGGCTCATCTGAGGCAGCAGGGTGTTAGTCAGAATAGCATCCACCATGCGGCCCCCGGACTCCACCTCGGTGCAGCGCTGAACAATCTGTTCCACCACGCTGTCGTCAAACTCAGAAATAATGCTGTGATTCTCTTCCAGACGACGCTGAATGCGCTTGAGCTGCAGGCGCACAATCTGCCCGAGCATCTCGTCGCTGAGCGGGTAGTACGGCACCACCAGCAGGCGGCCCAGCAGCGCCGGCGGGAATACTTCCAGCAGCGGCTGGCGCAGCGCGCCGCTTAATGCGTCAGGCTCCGGCATCAGCTCCGGATCGGCGCACATGGCGCTTATCAGCTCGGTGCCCACGTTGGACGTCAGAATGATAATGGTGTTACGGAAATCAATGTGGCGCCCCTCGCCGTCCTCCATCCAGCCTTTGTCGAAGACCTGGAAGAAGATCTCATGGACGTCCGGGTGCGCTTTTTCAATTTCGTCCAGCAGCACTACGCTGTAAGGGCGACGGCGCACGGCCTCGGTTAACACGCCGCCTTCACCATACCCTACGTATCCCGGAGGCGCACCTTTTAAGGTGGAAACGGTGTGCGCTTCCTGGAACTCGCTCATGTTGATGGTGATGACGTTCTGCTCGCCGCCGTACAGGGATTCGGCGAGCGCCAGCGCGGTTTCGGTTTTACCGACGCCGGACGGACCGCACAGCATAAAGACGCCCACCGGCTTGTTCGGGTCGTCCAGCTTCGCCCGGGAGGTTTTCACGCGGCGGGCAATCAGGTCCAGACCGTGACGCTGGCCGATAACGCGCTGGTTCAGCGTGTCGGCAAGGTTGAGTACCGCGTCGATCTCGTTTTTCACCATCCGGCCCAGCGGGATCCCGGTCCAGTCAGAGACGACCGCGGCGACCACGTTTTCATCCACCGCGGCAAACAGCAGCGGCTCGTCTCCCTGTAAGGCGTTCAGCGCCTGCTGCTGCTCCGCCAGCTGGCCGCGCAGCTCGGCGGTATCTTCTTCGCCCGCCGCGAACAGCGCGGCGCGCAGGCGGATAATCTCCTGCACCAGGCTGCGCTCTTCTTCCCAGCGCCGGGCCAGGGCTTCGCGCTTTTGTCTCATACGCGTCGCGTTCGGAGCGTAATGCCGTGACGCGCTCGGCATCACCCGCCCCCACGCGCGCTCGCGTTCTGCGATCTCAATTTCCACGTCAAGCGCAGCAAGGTGGCGCAGGCAGTCTTCCAGCTGCGCCGGCGGCGCGCTCTGGCTGACCGCCACGCGGGCGCAGGCGGTGTCGAGCAGGGCCACGGCTTTGTCCGGCAGCTGACGCGCCGGGATGTAGCGGTGGGACAGCTTCACCGCCGCGCTGACCGCTTCGTCGAGCAGCAACACCTGGTGGTGCGTCTCCAGCGGCGACACGGTGCTGCGCAGCATCAGAATGGCTTTCGCTTCGTCCGGCTCGTGAACCTGCACCGTCTGGAAACGACGGGTCAGCGCCGGGTCTTTCTCAATGTACTTTTTGTATTCTGCCCAGGTGGTGGCGCCGATGGTGCGCAGCTGGCCGCGCGCCAGGGCTGGCTTCAGCAGGTTCGCCGCATCGCCGGTCCCCTGCTGGCCGCCTGCGCCAATCAGGGTGTGGATCTCATCGATAAACAAAATGATCGGCGTGGCGCTGGACTGGACTTCGTTAAT
>OKVS01000370.1_pt1 | contig 16281 bp, 16 predicted proteins | sample 1606911 | NCBI WGS metagenome assembly OKVS01 (sample SAMN03281016, study PRJEB24777) | human gut metagenome | isolation source: fecal sample PR161 from 1 month old female Malay infant, caesarean... | reverse complement strand
AAAGCTGAGTTTTACGCTACCGTAGATCTTTCTGCTGATGACCTGAAGGAACTGCTGGCAGAATGGCAGCATTACTATAACTGGGAACGTCCTCATAGCGCTCACAACGGTAAAACTCCGATGGAACGCTACTTTGAACTTGCTGAGAAAGCACCATACTCTGATGCCGTTCATGCAAACTATCAGCCCAATGAAGAGCATATACAGGAACAGAATTACAAGCTTGAACTTGGACTGAGAAAATTGAAACGATGTCTATGAATCATACAAATGTCAGCGCCAGTGATATAAGACGGTAACGGTCAAACATCGTGGCGTTGACACAAATGAGTGAGCAAGAGCCGTATGACGCGAGGGTGTCATGTACGGTTCCGTGAGCAGCCGGGGGGGGGAAATTCTCTCCGGCTGACTCGACTCGCAGTTTCTGACAGCGGTGGCGAACATGCGGCGGTGTTGTACTCGCTGATCGGTACATGCCGTCTAAACAATGTGGAACCGTGGAACCAGAAAAATGGCTGCATTACGTCATTGAACATATCCAAGACTGGCCGACAAACCGGGTACGCGATCTGTGATCCTACCCACGTAATATGGACACAGGCCTAAGCGAGGTTCTTGTTTTCAAATTGTTCCGGACTGAGGCCGCCACCACCGATTATAATCACATTCGATATAATTAAACACCGTTACCCGCATTATTTCCCGGCTGATAAAGTGTTCTCCATGGATACATTCCACTTTCAGCGAATGAAAGAAGCTTTCCACGCAGGCATTATCGTAGCAGCAACCTTTTGCGCTCATACTTCCACGCAGATTATGCCGCTTCAGTTGCGCCTGATAATCTGCTGAACAGTACTGGCCTCCACGGTCCGTGTGAACGATAACGTTCCGGGGCCTCTTACGCCGCCACAGCGCCATCTGCAGGGCATCGCAGGCCAGTTGCGCCGTCATGCGTGGCGACATTGACCAGCCAATAACGGCACGTGACCACAGGTCAATGACCACTGCCAGATACAGCCAGCCTTCATCTGTACGTAAGTACGTGATGTCTCCTGCCCACTTCTGGTTCGGGCCACTGGCGTAAAAATCCTGCTCCAACAGATTTTCTGACACAGGCAGGCCGTGTGCGCGGTAGCTGACCGGGCTGAACTTCCGGGAGGCCTTTGCCCTCAGTCCCTGACGGCGCAGGCTTGCCGCCACGGTTTTTACGTTAAAGGGGTAACCCTGAGCACGCAGTTCATCCGTCAGGCGTGGGGCACCGTAACGCTGTTTTGACCGGGTAAAAGCCGCGAGGACAACGCTGTCGCAGTGTTGGCGGAACTGCTGACGCGTGCTTATCCTTGTCCGCCGCTGACACCACGTATACCAGCCGCTGCGGGCCACCCGGAGCACGCGGCACATTGCTTTGATGCTGAACTCAGCCTGATGTTTTTCAATAAAGACATACTTCATTTCAGGCGCTTCGCGAAGTATGTCGCGGCCTTTTGGAGGATAGCCAGCTCTTCATCCCGTTCTGCCAGCTGGCGTTTGAGACGTGCAATCTCGGTAGACATCTCCAGTTCACGTTCAGAAGACGTCTGCTGATTTTGCTGTTTACTGCGCCAGTTGTAGAGTTGTGATTCATACAGGCTGAGTTCACGGGCTGCGGCAGTAACACCGATGCGTTCAGCAAGCTTCAGGGCTTCACTGCGAAATTCAGGCGAATGCTGTTTACGGGGTTTTTTACTGGTTGATACTGTTTTTGTCATGTGAGTCACCTCTGACTGAGAGTTTACTCACTTAGCCGCGTGTCCACTATTGCTGGGTAAGATCAATTTTACAGGTATCCATCTGAACCCGATCACCGGGAACAGGGCGTTCGTAGCGAATGAAATCAGCTTTAAGCCGAAATTTAACAACAGGTTTAACCTGATTCTGGCAAAGGACTTTGTGGATTGTTGCTATTGCCAGTGAGATTGAATGAAGTCGTTTTAACTCGATTTGAATACGTCTTGCTCCCAGATTTCGCTGAGAACGTAACTCCAGAATCAGAGCGACTTCGCAAGTGCCGGTTTTCGTTGATGGTGAACGCTTGGGGCGACGGCTGTGGCTTTCCATACCAGCGATACCCTGAGCCAGATATCTGCGCCACCATTTACGCAATGTGGGCCGAGAAATGCCACAGCGACGGCATACAAATCCTGCATCACCGGACGTTTCATAGAGTTTTACCCACTGTAGCCGCGGCTCAATTTCCCTGTTCATAGTGAGGTATTATAGTGAAACGATGCCTATGAATCACACACATCAAACCCTCAAGGATGAATCTGAAAAACTTTCTTCACAAGATAAGATCAATTATAGAGAAGAACAAAGCATCGCCTGCATGGTTACTGATATCCCAGCTAAATCCCGTCATTCGGGGATGGGTGAATTATCATCGTCATGTATTAGCAAAGAAAATGTTCTGCTATATTGATCACCAGATATGGTTAAAAGTGTGGCAATGGTGTGTGAGACGCCATCCAAAGAAAGGTAAACGCTGGATCAGGAATAAGTATTTCACATATTTAACCTTGTCTTGTTACATCCAAATTGCCATCGACAGTTACACCGTTGTGAAGCCGGCTCTCTCAAAAAGGGCTTATAAAGGCTTGAGCGGTGTACCGGGAAACCGGTATGCACCGTTCTTAGGGGAGGGCAGTCCAGCAATGAACTGTCCTTATCCGACAAGCACCCGAAACTTCGAAATGAGTTTTGCGGGTTCATGAAGTATGATGACCGACGTTATTTTTAACCTTTGATGCTTTAACATATTAGAAAAAGAGAGTTACAGTTGAACATATAAAAAAGCTTCTGTTTTGGATTTATTAAACAAGCCCATATCGATAGTCCAGTCATTCTTTATCAGAACTGTACCTCCATAATTCTGGACATTTATGAATGGAATGTTTGGGGCGACAGCAAATTTTGATAGAATACTGCCATTGATAAGCACATTATCATAATTATAACCGCCATTCAGTCGTGAATAATCAGATTGAATAAGACTAATATTATATTTTGGGATGAAGATCTCAGGGAATAGCGCCTCATAACATATATGAACACCCACTATATGTTGCTTGATGTTAAATATATTTTGTTTTTTTCTTTGTTATAATATAAAAAAGATGACGACAATGGTTCATATGAGTTAAATACTGATCTTTTTTCAAAAAAGGGTATTAATTTTGTCTTTTGGTGGGTGATAAATGAATTTTTATGCCAAAATACAGAAACTACATTGTTGATATCATTATAGCCATAAAGATTCATAACTATTCCATATTTAAAATTATATCCACCATCTTTTAAATTATTGATGAAGATATCTGTTTTCTTTTTTATATAGTCATTTTTATGTCCGAAAAATACATTTTCGGAAAAAACTATTAAGTCAACTTTTTTACCTTTAATGTAAGCCTCTAAATCATTATAAATATTATTATTAAAACCATTGTTTCTTAAATACAAGCCTACCTGTACGACCACAATGTTTAGTGGTTTATGATATATGCTTGCCGGTGTTCGTTCCGTAATAAATATGTAAGAGATAATTGATGCTAATGCGATATAAAATATAATGTTGAATTTGAAAATGATGGTGGGAAACAAATTTAAAATAAATAAATTTAAAGCAGGTATATCAGTCACAGGTAGAAAACTTGAAAACTCATTATACAATAGAATTAAGGGGTTTAATGGTATTATTAAACCAAGAGTTGACATGGCAGTCAATAAAAAAGCATGTACCCCCCCTCCCCAATAAAGATATCGATTTAGAAAAGCAAATGTTGTAAAAACAACAATGTTATAACCGAATAATATTGGCATAAAAAACAGACCTAAACTATCGGATATCAGACTGATATTTTGATTAAACATATTTATGCATAAAAAAAAGCTTCCAGAAATGATATTAAAAAAAGGCATGACCAACTTTTCCGTGATGCATAATAATAACAAAGTAAATACAAAGAAATAATTAAAAAGTTCATCGTAATATTATTTTATGAATTCAGCAATTGAATTAGATTCATCTTATCGTTAACCAACTCAAGATCATGAGTTACCATGATTACAGTTCCTCCCCCATCATTATAATCCGATAAGATATCCATAACTAGTTTTTTATTTTGTATATCTAAACTGGCTGTAGGTTCATCGGCTAAAAGTATATTGGGGTTTTTTATTAATGCTCGCGCAAGAGCCAACCTTTGTTTCTCTCCACCTGAAAGGAATGATACATTACGATTTATCTCAGACAAACCAACTCTCATTAGCATCTCTTGACTTTTTTTTCTTGCCTCTTTTAATTCATTATATGAAACAGAACATAGTAGATTTCTTATGGTATTCTGTTTCATATTAATTAGTGAGTCTTGAAAAGTAAAACCAAAATATTTTTTTCTAATGTCTGTAGTTTCATGATTGTTTTTTACATCTATTTTTTCTCCCAAAAAAAAATATTCTCCAAAGAACTCGTGATCTAATAAACCAATAATATTTAACAGAGTGCTTTTACCAACTCCCGATGGCCCAGTTATAATATTAAACGAACCTTTCTTTATTTCAATTGTTTTATTATTTAGAATAGTGCGATTTTCTACATGTTTACTGTTAATTCTTATCTTTATCATCAATGAAAATCTCAAATGCAGTATCTAAATTATTTGATAATTCTTCCCACTTCCCATGAATTAATAAGGTAACCAAGCGTAAACCAGATGAAACTTCATCTGGTTTGTATGCGCGACTTGTTTTAAAAATTGTGGCAGAACCAGTGAATGAATCAACTAAAGAACGATATCTTATTCTTTTATTTTTTAAATTACCATTTATATCAACAGGATCTATGGTTATATCTATATAGAAATTACTCAATAATTCTATAGATATAATATCATCGCCAGAATTAACATACTGTCCATCCGTTACAAATATGTCTCTAATGATAAAGGGAGCAGACAACGATGGTGATGATAATCTCAATAAAGATTCTATGTTTTTTGATTCAATATCTAAACTCATAATTGATAATTCAACATTATTAATTTCCTGCTCTATCTCCTGCAAATCTTTTTTTGAGATAAAGCCCTTTACAAACATAGCAGCTAAGTGTTTTCTTGAATCTTTTAGACCTGTTAGCTTTCGTGTCTCCATTTCTTTCTTTTTATTTATAATGTCTCTCTTAGAAATGTATTCATGATTATGGACAGAAAATAATGTACATTCAGAGTTAAAAATATCACCTTCAAATATATTAGATAAGTTAACAATGCCTGGAAAAGGACTTTTGTATTTTACAATTTGGCTTCCACGTAACACGCCATAATAAACATTACACATGCCTTTTATAGGTATCACACTGACGAAGAAAATAAAGGTATAGACTATAATATTCAATATCATATTCGACTCTTTGGATCGTGGTTTCTGTTTCATATAAGCTATTTATAGATGATAAATAATTTAAAATAGTATCTTGTTTACTCTTAATTCGTTCATGTATATACTCAACTTCTCTTTTTTTTAAATTCAACTCATCTTCTAAAATGGGGATGCGTTTTTTCAATAATGTTAGCTTTGTAAAGATTTCTTTATGTAATATATCTAGTTTAATAGACTCTCTAATATACTCATTGTGGATTTGAGATATATGCATCGCTTGTGTCTTTTGATTTTCTGATGTGTCAAATATTCTCATCAAAGGGAATGTTATTCCTAAACTTGCATTATAATCCATTTCTTTAAAGCTAAAATCTTTTAAAGCTCCGCCTTTTTTAGGCATCATTCCCAGTGATAAATAAAAGGATGGATAATCAGAAATTTTTTTTATATCATAATCAATTGTATTTGCGAGTAATCTCCATTTATTGTTTTCTTTTAATAATGACTGGAAATCATATATTTTACATGCTTTTAGTTTATCGTAGGTGATATTTAAAAGCATCTCTTTTGGAATATGATACTCTGCAAATATTTTTTTAAACGAAATGTTTAATTCTTCCTCCAGAGTTTCAATATCGAGCTTCATTCTATTCAAGACGTTAGAGCGTATATCAACATCTAAAGTTGATACAATTCCTAAAAACGCCTGTTCTTTTGTCGACTCATATTCTTTTTCTAGTTTCTTATACTGTTCTCTCATTAACTTGATTTGTGATTTCTTTGCTTTGTAATCAACTATTTTCGAGAACAGGTTAATTATATAATCATTACGAGCATAAAGCAATTCAATATATTTTAAACGCTTAACAACATCTAACCTGTCATTTTCTTTTATTGTCTCAAAACCTGATAAAAAATCGTAAGATAGTGACAAATGTAAGTTACTCTCTGAAATATCTGTAAGCCATTGATTATTTTGTATGTATTGGCCTACACCGATGTTAATACTAGGCAACATTCTTTTTATGTTAGCCTGCCTGCTGTTTTCTAATTCTTTTATGTCAATGGAATATGAATTCCATTTTTCATTCTTTTGAAAAACAGCATCAATAATACAATTGGTTGCAAAAGATTGTGCCGATGAGAATAAACCAGTAAATAAAACAAAAGCATGTGATATGTATTTCACTCTATTCTACCTTTAATAACATTTACAGGGTTCATATTGAAAAACAATTTACCAAATATAACGTTAGATATTATGAAAGCTATCAATATAGTGCTCAAAGATATAGTGATCATTGTCATTCTTATGCTTATATCTACATCCAGTATCTTCGTAATAACATACATTGCAGTATAACCTGAGGAAATGGATAAAACCAAACAAATAAATAGTATAATAAATGACTCTGTTAGGACTATTAAAATAATTTCTCCCTGCTTCACTCCATGTATTATCTTTAATGCAATTTCAGTGCTTCGTGAATAAAAGTTACGTTTTGACAGCATAAAGCATGTTACGACAGCAGAAAATGTTAGTATGATATATACGGAGTTAGTCAATAACGAAAAACGTTTCAAAACTCGTTCAACAGTTTCTTTTGCATTCAATGATGTTATAATATTAAAGTCCCTTATCTTATTGTTATACAGTATTTCTCTCACTTCGTTTATACTCTCGAATGTTATGTTTTTGTTTAATAGCAATTTGAACGAGTCGATTTCGTTGCTCATTTTGAGTCTAAACATTGTTTTTAGTGGGACATAAATCTGCTCATTATATAAATTACTGCTCAGTCCAAGACTATCAAGAAAGTCTGTATTTGATGTATAAATAACACCGATAATTTTAAATGGTATACCATTGATGAATACCTGCTTGCTTTTTCCAAATATTCCTATATCATTAACAATAGCAACATTACCATAGAATTTATCATCTAAAAACTTTATGTTTGACATACCTAAACCTAATTCATCGATCCCAGTAACAGGTAATGAGTCACCTGAAAACGGACTGCTTCCAACATAAAAAAAACTCTGTTTTGAAAATGAGATATCATTGCTGATGGTCTCAAAAATCCTCATTATTTTTTCAGTGGTTTTAGGTTGGTTGAGTTTTACATGCATAACTTTGTCACCATAAACTTGCAGCTCATTTTCAGCTTTTAATGACACACTATATATCAATGAATCTGTTATTATAATCCCCACAAAAGAAAGTGATAAAAAAAGCATAAAGGCAAGGTTCTGCTTTTTGTTTTCGAATATATTTAAAAGTGCTTCTGTCAGATAGTAGTAGACAGTTTCTGTTTTACATGACAAGACTAAAGCCTTCTATAATAAATACATGTTGTATTGTTCTCTATTTCTGGTACAGAATATACTAGTGCTGGGTTTGTTTATGATAAATTATTATCACTTTATGATATTAATCAGAAGAGATGATTACAGTGCGTAATAATGGTAAGCGCACCGTGAAGGACGTGGGGTAAAAATTAGTTTACAGATAGAGTGCCGTTCCAGGGCAACAACTCTTTCACACGGTTGGCAGGCCACGTGTTGATGACACCGATCACGTGGCGTAGCCACGTTTCCGGCTCGATTCCGTTAAGTTTGCAGCTACCGATCAGGCTGTATATCACTACCGCACCCTCGCCTCCTCCATCAGAGCCGAAGAACATGTAGTTATGCCGCCCCAGTGCAATTACCCGGAGGGCGTTTTCACACAGGTTATTGTCGATCTCCACCCAGCCATTACTGCAGTATTCGTTCAGGGCGTCCCATTGCTTCAGCAGATAGGTGAACGCTTTCGCCGTATCCGAGTGACGCGACAGCGTGCTCATCTGCCCCTGGAGCCACTCATACAACGACTGCATTAGCGGTACCGTTCTGGCTTTTCTGACCGCCAGTTGCTCTTCTGCCGGACTGCCGCGGATCTCAGACTCGATAGCGTACAGTGCCCCGATACGACGGAGCGCTTCTCCCGTTACTGTCGTTGGATGGCGGACATGTACATCGTGGATCTTGCGTCGGGCATGTGCCATACAAGCCGCTTCGGTTACCTGACCGCTTTCGTAAAGAGCATTGTAACCCGCATATGCATCGGCCTGCAGGATACCCCTGTAGTCCGCCAGATGTTGCTGCGGGTGGATACCTTTGCGGTCGGGATAGTATAAGAACCACACCGCTGCCGGCATGGTCGAACCGGCGTTGCGATCGTCACGAACATAGACCCACAGCCGTCCGGTACGGGTTTTACCCTGACCCGGCTCCAGTACAATTACCGGCGTGTCATCGGCATGCACCTTTCCTGCCTCCAGAACATAGTCATTCAGCGCTATATACAGAGGACGGAGTTTGTCTGCCATTTCTGATACCTAGCGCACCAGGGTATTGAACCATACCGATGAGGCAACTGAACAGGCTGTTGTTGATTACGCCGTCGCTTTCCCGGCACACGGTCAGCACCGGACCAGCAACGAGCTGCGTAAACAGGGCGTTTTTATCTCCGGCAGTGGTGTCCGTTCTGTCTGGTTACGCCATAACCTTGAGAATTTCAAAAAAAGTCTGAAAGCACTGGAAGAAAAAGTAGCCCGTGATGGCATTGAGCTAACTGACAGCCAGATCGCAGCACTGGAGCGTAAAGCCAGTGATGACGAGGCCTGCGGCGAAATCGAAACGGCTCATCCGGGATATCTGGGTTCGCAGGACACGTTCTATGTAGGCAACCTGAAAGGTGTCGGGCGTATTTATCAGCAGACGTTCGTTGATACGTACTCGAAAGTGGCTCACTGTAAGCTTTACGTCACCAAAACACCGATTAGCGCGGCTGACTTACTGAATGATCGTGTACTGCCGTTTTATTCGTCTCAGGGCCTGCCGATGCTGAGAATACTGACCGACAGAGACACGGAGTTCTGTGGCAAAGTAGAGCAGCATGATTATCAGCTTTATCTGGCAATAAACGATATAGAACACACGAAAACAAAGGCGATGCCCCCGCAGACCAACGGCACCTGCGAGCGGTTCCATAAAACAATCCTGAACGAATTTTATCAGGTAACGTTCCGTAAAAAACTGTACGGCGATCTTGATACATTACAGTCGGATCTTGATGAATGGCTGGCTCACTATAATAATGAGCGACCCCATGAGGGAAAAATGAGCAATGGGCGGACGCCAATGGAAACGTTACTTGATGGAAAGCGCATCTGGGCCGAGAAAAATTTAAGCCAGATGTAATCTGACAGATACCTGTATAAATAACCGGTAACTGTCAGATCAGGTCTGAACTAATACACATTAGCTTCAGATATCGAATTCAATAATCTACTGACTCAGATAAATATATGTTATAATAATTGTGAAAAAGACCACCATATCCGAAATCTACTATCTAACCGCCAAGAAAACTTGGCGGTAACGACTTGGACTAGTTATCTAACCCATTCAGTAATAACCTTATATTTCACGCCATATTTATTAGTTTTGTTCATATCTTGATTTGTATTCAGTGTTGTCCCCGGGGAAACTCTTCCTTTAAAAGTCCCTTGGCTGCCATCGCCATAATAGAATGTTCCAAATAATGAAACACCATGGACTTTCCCTTCGTTGATACCTTGCATACATTTATTAGAAGAGCTATTATATGTATACTGTGCACCTGACAATTTTACACATTGTTGCGGATCTACAAGATCCGAACTCCATCCTCCTCCACCAGCAAATACATTAAGACTAAAACAAACCGCAATAGAAAAAATTGACACATTAAGTTTTTTCATAATAATCTCCTAGCTTCTCTTGTAGTTAAACAACTCCTGAATTGGAGTTGATGGATGATATACTAAAAATGTTTTTCCTTAATACTACACTTTAAAAATATTAGCAGATAGATAATAAAACTTCACCGTTAGATCCTGCTTTTCTACCCAACAAAAGATGCAACTGACAATTAAATGCAATTTTATCTATTCTAACTAATGGATATTGTTCTGAAATTTCCGCCAAACGGAAATCTCCTCTCTTTTTGAAAAGAATACGATCTAACACATATTCTGGAGTTTGAACAAATAGAGAGGAAAGGACTGACCTCGTTGGATAAAACAGACCCCGAGGCCTTTCATCCTATAATCTTGCGATATATACTATGTCCTTTCCTCTGAATAGGCAACGAGGATTTAACAGCAATATTTGTAGAAAGAATTATATATTCTATACTAGATATATTCCTTTATAACTAATATATCCCTACATTTGCTGCTTACACTCTGATTATTATTTAGTTTATGACCAAGCCTGCGTTAAGACCAAGTGTATAACGACCAGGAATATAAACACCTGATTGGGGAATTGGGATAGTCACATTTACTCTCTGAACCCCTTTATTAGCTAGCGAATATTTTTTTCCACCTGTACCACTTAATAGAGCTGTTGAGGGGCTTTCGCTAAAGTTAGAAAAACTGTAAACTATATTAGAATTACTTGTATTGACCATTCTAAAAGGCGACTGACTTCCTTCAGACCAATAAGCAATTCTGGAGCCTATATCTGCACAAGACTTATTTTGAGTAATAGTAAAATTCACACTATAAGCTTGTGTGGCCTGTGTAGCAGGACGTACAATTTTACTAGGGGTGGTGATACTAACCTTACAATTGTTAGTTATTTCGATCTCACCTTGCGCAAATGCAGTGCTACTACTAGAAATAGTATTTGACGGTGGTTGTGTTACAGCCATCGTCATTCCACAATATAGAGAAAGAACTGGACATAAAATGAAATAGATACTCTTTTTCATATAAACCTCTCTTAAATAACATTAACTACTACTTAAATAGAAATAATATTTTCCATACAATTAATATGAAATATTATAAAAATCAAAATAGTATCACTAGACACATACTCTTATATCTCTGATGCCATACATTTACCACTTACTGAGAATATATATTTACCTGGAGGAATATACTGTTCTCCATCGACTATCACATCAAAATTAACTTGCTTTTCCTTTCCTAGCCTGATCCACCCCTGCCATTCTTCATCCAAAGAAGGAAACCAGCTATTACCGCCTATCCTGACCCGTAACTCGCCTTGGTTTCCTTTACTATTTTGTATAACATAATGCCTCGGATGTCCTCCCTCTTGACGATCATTCATCCATATCTGAAACCCTGTATGTATTTCCCGACAGATAATTCGTCCTGTCGCCAGTATCATGCCATCACGTAACTGACTTCCCGTACTCCTGTGGCTTACTAACGTAATCTCGGCAGCCTGAGACAGTCCTCCTATCATCAGAAACACTACACAGGATAAAGACATTATACGGTATCTCATTATTTCTTACTCCAGTCATATGCATACCGCATTTGTTAAAAAAAACTCCGGCTGGCCCCTTTTCTTTTGGAAGAATGTAGTCTGCATAGCATTGACTATTCCTTCCCCACTGTGCCTTTAGTTTTCCTGTTTCAGACAGGCCACTCAGATACACAGCCCCCTTGTCATCTACCACCCCTACAGAACCGGATACTTTTCCTTCCAAGGTTATCACTGTACCGAATGGTAAACGCGTTCCATCTTTACGGATCAGATTCAGCACAGCACGTTTTCCCACTCGGGTCTTAAATTCAGCCCGGACAACTGCTCCTTTCGTCGGAACAACACGACTATCTGTCTGTGGGACTTCTACATTTTCAGGGAAAGTCGTCGGATCCAGTGTGAGGACATTTTCCTGGTATGGTGATACATAACCTACCACCCCATATCCACGGGAGCCTGTACTTACACCAGGCCAGCCGCTGACTGAAGCCCCTGCTACATCCGGAGCAACGATCAAGCCTATCGTGTCTCCAGTTCTCTGACCGAAAGTTAGACCTTCGCTATGCATAACCATACTTCCAGACATCCCTAGGTTCATCTGACGGGTGTTAGTATTATAACTATACATTCCCGCCAATTCGCCATAGGTTCCAGACCAACGTAACTTTAACCGACCTGTATCTGCATCATATTTGCTACCTGGTACTATCTGCTCACTAACATCCCAGTTCAATTTTCTTTCAAAAGCGCGTCCACTCAAGCCTACTTCATAACTGGAGTTTTGTCTGGTTGAACGCTGCATCTGTGCCGTGGCATAGATATCATTATCATATCCCCCCCACCAGCGCTGCAGAGGAACACTTATCCACATGTTGAAATTATCCTCTGTACAGAAACGTCTACCGTTGCAGTTCCCAAGATTAAGATTCCGTGACCAATTTAATGAAAGGGAAATATTTTTCCATGAAGTACTATAAGACGCTCCAATATAATCTTGATTTGGTTTACTACGATATACATCACGTCCTCCATTCAACCCCACATGCCCCCAACGGCCAAGAGGCTGGTTTATATTCATAGTAATCCGACGAGTTTTGTTATCAAAATTCCTGTCTATGAGGCTAGTGACATTATTATAAGTATTCAAAACATCCGCTAATGTGTGATAATTTTCACCTGTATATTGATAACTCGCAGCCGCAAAACTGGTTCCTGTCAGTCCAAAGGACTTGTCGTAACGAATACGCCAAGTTTGTCCTGTTTCATAATCATATCCCTTTTGTTGTCCTCGAGAATAAATGGTATCTAGTGACATAGCACCGAAATTCCCCAGCGACAATCCTAACCCCAGTGCACCAGCCCGATAATGTTCGGCCCCCTGAACTCCAGCAAATGCCGTCACCCCCCATGGTAAACCATACATAACAGTCGATTGCGCCAAGTATGCTTTTTCCCCCCCACTATCCGATGGCCGATATTGCCCTACGGTTACATTATACTTTAAATATCCTTCACGTAGAGCAATAGCCGGCAAAGTGAAGGGTATTTTAAAGGACTGTATAGTGCCATCTGATTCTAGAATTGCCACTTGTAAATCATCACTGGAGCCTGTCACCGGAAGGTCGTTCAAAGCAAAAGCCCCCGGTGCAACTATCTGACTATATATCAGATACCCATTTTGACGTACTTCAATTCGGGCTTGAGTTCGAGCTATTCCTCTTACCACTGGCGCAAACTCCCGCTGATTATATGGAATCATATATTCATCAGTTCCTAACATTCCTCCCCGGAAAGGAACACTGTCAAAAATATCCGCAGGAGAATAGCCTTCACCTAAAGTCAAACGACTTCTAATGCTGTTCAATCCACGTTCAGCCCGTATATATGAACTATCCCATTTACCCGATTGTCCAGATGATTTATTCCAAGTAGTTAGATTTCTGAGGCGCCAAGCGCCTATATTAATCCCCGGTTCAAAACTGGACCAAAAATTATCTGAAGAATTCCTGCCGTAGCCTCTATAGTCAAAACGACTCGCTTCCGCCTGCCAATTCACTACAAATGCATCGATACCATCATCCCACATTACTTCAGGTGCAATTCCTGTCAATGATGGACGAATTGCCACCTGCGGAATTCCAATTATTAATTGCTGTGATAGGAATCGATAATATTCTGTAGCTTGAGGTATTACTGATAAGTCAGCACAAATATCTCTACCTCGTTCCTTTTCACTATTAATTCGAAAAAGACCGGGATATTCTTCAACTTTTACTCCATAACGTATTAACATTTCTTTGGTCAAACAGGCCTTTAGATAATCTTTTCCATGTATATCTCTCCCTGTATGAAAAAACATATCTCTTGATTCAACATGGGCACCATTCAAAATAATATCAACTGGATAGATACCAGGTAGTTGCCCTCCATTTTCAAGTAACCTCAAATCTACCCCTTTACCACCTCCGTTTAATAATGATTCGTCAAACGAATACGAACGTGCTGCTACATCCCCCACATAAAAAAATGAAGATATAATTATTATAAATAATGTTGTATATGAGAGCTTATTTTTTTGAGTACACAAAGATGTACTGCATAGAGAGGCATTACAGATGTATTCATTCATCATTTTATTCACAAAAAAAATTCATCAAGCTTAAAGCTTTGCTTCAAATTGGTTACTGATCCCACCATAATCGGTCACTATTCTCCATGTAACCCCCCCTTTCCAATTCATATCGATAGGATATTCATAAGAGCCAAATGGCGCTATATAATGACGCTCCAGTATTTCTTTTTCGCCCACTTTCAATTCCGCGAGATTTATATAGAATGGTGTTGGGTTTACTCCTTTCAACCTATTACCAACCTTCTGCCATTTTACATTTTCGGCAACGTCATCTGGATGACCTTTCACCATTTTCGGACGGACAAATAATTTAATGCAACTTTTAACAGAAACTTGTATGTCCAGAGCTACTTTATCTGTATTATCTTTATTCTTACTATTTTCCTCAGCCCACTTATCATCAACTTTCGGCGGGATCCCCTTTATACAAACCCACTGTAGAGTTTCACGATCTGTCGGGAAATCACCTCCAGTTTGAATAATACGAAGACGACTAGATTGTAGAGCATCAAGCCGAAACAGTGGTGGCGTTATTACAAAAGGCGCTGGAGTTCTTTGGTCTTCAAGCAGCACCTCTGCCTGAACTAATATCGGATAATCATGCTCATTAATGACTGCCAATGTTTCTCCAGACGAACCTTGGTTATAGACAACACGGGTTGTATCTAAACGCAAAGAAAATACCTTTGAATTGCTTTCAACATTTCCAAACACTTGTTCATTTGCAAATGAAAAAAAACTAAGGGGTAAAAGTATTATTGATGACACAATCCACATCCATTTCATACATTTCATAATTATACTTTACTTTCCTCAAAATAACCCTAGCAAACTATCGCCATGTTTTCTGTGCATAATAAGCAAGTGCGGAATTAACGTCAGATAAAAAAGCAACACACTAAGATTATTCCATTTGGTTCATTAACCATTAAGGTATCAGTATCAAAAAAAATAATATTTTTATCCATCAATTATCACTACATCCACCCACAACTCAATAGGGCTATTTATTTATCGGATTGTGTTTAGCTACGGTAGAATTATCCGTTACCCACTCCCCCACCTGCGAATCTAAATAACAGATCCTAATACTGCTACACTTTAGCTAGCCCATGCATTCCACCGGGGAATAGGCTGACGGTAACCATAAAGTGACGAACCTTTTCCAACAGTTGCCACATTGAACGACACTGGTGATTTCGGGTTATTGTTTCATGAAACTCCTGTCTGCCAGCACCAGTGATATAAGACGGTAAATGGGGATGTAGACTCTCTCGCCCGCTTTCTGCAAAACGGCCTTACCGGTGCGGCCACCAGTCTGGTGACAATGTTCGCAATCGCCGCCACCATGTTCTGGCTCGACCCGTTCCTGGCGCTGACGGCATTAAGCACAGTGCCAGTGGCCGCAATGGCAACCATGATTTATCGCCGCCTCAGTACCCCTTCTTATGCACAGGCACGGGCAAAGTCAACAAGCACCCTGCAGGAGAAAGTCTCCGGCCTGCGCGTCGTGCAATCGCATAATCAGCAGGAACTGGAGGGCGTCCCGCTGCGCGCGTTATCGGAGCGCTTCCGCGCAACTGCGTATTCCGCTCTATTCGATCGAGGATTGGCAGCAGTTATCAAGGATTGTCAACGCCTGGCAGCAGGCGACAGCCAGCGGCAAACATATTGATGAACTACTGGCGACAGAAGGCACTGAGGACCTCGGGTCCTCTTCGCTCCTCCCCGTCACCGGTGCACTGCATCTTGATGAGGTCACGTTCAGTTATCCCGCCAGTCACGAGCCAGCTCTGAACAAACTTACCCTGACGATCCCTGAGGGAATGGTTGTCGCGGTCGTCGGTCGCAGCGGTGCGGGTAAGTCGACGCTGATTAAGCTGATTGCCGGGTTGTATTTCCCC
>OKVS01000364.1_pt1 | contig 16494 bp, 20 predicted proteins | sample 1606911 | NCBI WGS metagenome assembly OKVS01 (sample SAMN03281016, study PRJEB24777) | human gut metagenome | isolation source: fecal sample PR161 from 1 month old female Malay infant, caesarean... | reverse complement strand
CAGCAATAATAAAAACGCAACCGCTGAATAAAAGGCTTTGTCCAAGTCTAAAGAAATCTCTTGATTAAAAAAGACAAGCTTTGACGTTGGCGTAACCGATGGATATGGAATATACAATTCTAAATGAGAGGCGACCTCTTTGTAATAAGTTCGAGCAACAAAATATGAAATTAAGTAACCTACCGAATAGAGCACTTGTAAAATCAAGCCTCGTTTAGCTCCTGTATAAAATCCAAAGGCTAAAAGTAATAAAATAAGTATTGTTAACATCTTGTCATCCTTTCAGGAACTACTCCGAAACACCTTTATTTTGAATCTGCTGTTTTCGATTTTCATTCAAAATTTGTTGGGCTTCCACATGATTATGAATTTCTACATCTTCTTGTCCATTCTTTTTCAAAACATCCCGTGCTTCTTCTTCGATAATTTCCATTCGGCGCACACGATTCTCTAATTCAGCCAAACGAATGGTTTTCTGTTTTAAATCTGCTACTTGTTTTTCCAATTTTAAAGCATATTCTTGTTTTTTTAGTTGATCTGAAATTTGCATTTAATTGCTAATAAAACAGAATGCTTTGTTCCGTATCAGTTTGCGGAGAAAGATGTTTAATTTCCGCCAGTTGTTCGTTGACAATTTTTGTGACTAAATCCATATGTTGTTTTGACTCTTGGCCAATAATTGTATACGTATGGTCTGCAATGATTGCTTTATATCGTGTTTTTTCATTTGATGCCATGTTGAGGTTCCCTCCTGTAAATCAATCCATTCTTGCTTATTGTACCATGAAAAAAAAGGCGAAGCGCAATTTTCGTACAAATTCTCTCTTATTATATGCCACAAAGCGAAAAATTTAAAGATTTCTTTACAAGAACTCTGGCAATTTGAGAACGAATAGAAATTGTGTAGGAGAAAAAGCGTGGAACAAAAAGTCAAAGTGATTTTTGTCCCACGCTCAAAACCTGATAATCAGCTAAAAACGTTCGTCTCAGCTGTACTTTTTAAGGCTTAGTTATTATCTTCATCTTTTCTACACGTAAACAACGCATAGCATTTAAAACAGCGATAATAGTTACACCAACATCAGCAAACACTGCTGCTTGCATTGAAGCCAAGCCTAATGCACCTAGTACCAAGACAATGATTTTAACAGCAATCGCAAAGATAATGTTTTGTTTAACAATTCTCAATGTTTTTCTTGATAATTTAATCGCAGAGGCGATACGACTTGGTTCATCATTCATAATCACCACATCAGCAGCTTCAATTGCCGCGTCACTTCCTAAACCACCCATGGCAATCCCAACATCAGCCCGGGCTAAAACAGGTGCATCATTCATGCCGTCACCAACAAAGGCAACTTTGTTTTTAGGTGAGGATGCTTTTAACAACTCTTCTAAACGATCCACTTTGCCATCTGGTAAAAGTTCTGCATAAACTTTGTCAACACCAACTTCTTTTGCAATAGCTTCTGCAACTTGTTGATTGTCTCCAGTCAGCATAACAGTTTGTTTGACCCCTTCAGCTTTTAATTCTTTTATTGCTGAAATGGCGTCTGGTTTCAATTGATCCGCAATCACTAAGTAGCCTGCAAATTGATTATCAATAGCGACAAAAATTAAAGTTCCCGCTTCCTTCACTTCTGGTGCTTCGATACCAAATTGTTTCATTAACTTCGCATTACCGACTAAAACTGTTTTACCTTCAATTGTGGCTTTGATACCGTGTCCGGCAACCTCTTCAATTGCTGTTGCTGGAACAGTTTCTTTGCCATAGCTTTCTTTAATAGAAATAGCAATAGGATGAGTGGATAATTGTTCTGCTGTTGCTGTTAAACGTAACAACTCTTCTTCAGGTAAAACAACACTAGTTATGTTTTGAACCACAAAATTTCCTTTTGTTAGCGTACCAGTTTTATCAAAAACAATCGTTTCCGTATTCGCTAAAATTTCTAAATAGTTGCTTCCTTTAATTAAAACACCTAGTTTGCTGGCTCCGCCAATTCCACCGAAGAAACTTAAAGGAACAGAAATGACTAAGGCACATGGGCAAGAAATAACCAAGAACGTTAATGCCCGATAAACCCATTCATTAATAGAAGTATCAGGGAAAATAAATGGTGGAATCACTGCCAATAGGATAGCTAAAACAACGACAACTGGTGTATAGTAACGAGCAAATTTAGAAATAAAGTTTTCTGCAGGGGCTTTTTTACTGCTAGCATTTTCAACTAAATCTAAAATTTTGCTAACTGTTGAATCCCCAAATTTTTTCGTAACATTAATGGTCAAGGCCCCATTTTTATTAATAAAACCACCTAAGATTTCATCGCCGACTTTGACCGTTCTTGGAACGGATTCACCAGTCAACGCAGAGGTATCTACCATACTTGATCCATCAATAATTTGACCATCTAATGGAACTTTTTCACCTGGTTTCACTAATATTTGTTGCCCAATTTCAATTGTATCTGGAGCGACCGCTTTTATTTGTCCATTTACTAAAAGATTTGCTGAATCTGGACGAATATCCATTAATTTGGCAATTGATTTTCTGGATTGATCAACCGCAGCACTTTGGAACCATTCGCCGACTTGGTAGAATAACATTACTGCCACAGCTTCGGGATATTCCCCAATAAAGAATGCCCCAATCGTTGCCACAGACATTAAGAAATTTTCATCAAACACTTCCCCACGAAAAATATTCGTTACCGCTCGTTTGACAATGTCGCCACCAATTAAGACATAAACGACTAAATAAGACGCCAAAGCAACCCAATTATTACTTGGTTTAATGATAATAAGTGCTAAAAATAAAACAAATGCAATAATGATACGAATTAAGCGATTCTTATTTGGATTACGTCCCTCTTCTTCTTTGACATCTTTTAAAGAAATAACTTTGACATCTGGTTCTAACTTACCAATCACTGCACGCGCTTCATTTTCGACTTCTAAATCCTGTCCTGATTCAACCTCCAGTGTCATCTTTTCAGCCATGAAGTCCACACGCGCTTTTTCTACTCCGTGAATTTTTTGGACAGATTTTTCAATTTTGTCTGCACAACTTGCACAATCAAGTCCTTCTAGTTTATAACTCTTTTGCATTTAAACACCTTCACTCCCTATATAATAGCGATTATTCCGTTTACATGAATAACCTTTCATGAATCTATTATAAATGAAGATGCAATCATATGTCAACCGCTTCACGTAATCTTTTTCTATTTTATAGACATAATGGCATAATTGCTGTAGGTGGAATGGATAACTGAGTAATAACTTTCGGATTGAGTCTATTGCTGCCTTTCCACCAAATTTTGGTTTGTTGGTGTTGAAACCAAGCACTTTGTTCAAAAGGTGCTGACAATGTTTGTAAGTGATGCACTTCGATTTGATTGGTTGCCTGCGGTTCTGTTGTGAAATCATGGGCCCGAATACCTATAGAATGACAAGAAATAGGAACTTCTTGTGTAACCGTTAGTGTTTGTTGCCAGCCAATCACTTGGACTCTGTGCGCATCTATGCGTTTGACAGGCCAAATATTTTTACAACCAGTGAGTTTAGCTGCTTCAATCGTTTGAGGTTGGTTAAATAATTGATTTGTTGCACCAAAAAGTGTTTTGCTTTTTGTGATTATCACTAAACTCTGACATAACTTATACAGTTCATCTAAACTATGACTCACAATTAAGGCATGTTGATTTAAATTACTTAATCGCTGTTGAAGTTCAATTTGCAGCTCTTCCTTTAAGGGTGCATCTAATGCGGAAAATGGCTCATCTAATAACAGGTAAGCCGGCTGAGCCGCTAGCATTCGCGCAAAAGCCACTCGCTGTCTTTGTCCTCCAGAAAGTTGACTAGGATATTGTTCTTGGACTTTAGTTAAGTGAAAAGATGCAAGCAATTGAGTGACCAATTGTAAATCTTTTGTCACGCACGTCAGATTTTCTACTACCGACAAATGAGGAAACAACGCATACTGTTGAAATAAAAGACCAATTTTTCGTTGTTGCGGCGACAAATTGATCTTTTGTTCAGCATCGAATAAGACTTGATCATTTAAAACAATCTGACCTTTATCCGCAGTCTCAACACCCGCAATACATTTTAATAACATACTCTTGCCACAACCAGAAGCACCTAAAATTCCTGTTGTTTGCGTCTTTGTTTCAAACTGAATTTGCAAAGTATGACTTTTCAATTCTTTTTGAATATCAACAATTAATCTCATTCCGATCTTCTCCAAGCGCGCTGACTAAAAAATTCCGTAAAAATAAAATAATCAGGCAAAGTAATAACATAATTACAATATATTGATTGGCTAAGCGCCAATCCCCACTTGCTACAGCAGAGTAGATAGCTAAAGGAAGCGTTCTTGTTTTGCCAGCAATATTCCCCGCTAACATTGTCGTCGCTCCAAATTCGCCTAACCCACGGGCAAAGGCTAACACGCCACCGGCCAAAAGACCGTTCATCGACAAAGGTAACGCAATTTTTCTAAAATATCGACTTTCCGAAAACCCGAGTGTCTGGGCTACCGCCAACAATTCACTATCCATTTGTTCAAACGCCGTTAAGGCTGAACGATACATTAAAGGAAATGAAACAGCAACGGCAGCAATAACCGTAGCTGGCCACGAAAAAACAACTTGAATGGCAAAAAAATCAAGTAAAAACTGGCCCACTGGTTGCTGAACACCAAAAATAGTTAAGAGAAAAAAGCCAAAAACCGTCGGCGGTAAAACTAATGGCAACGTAAATAAACTATTCAAAAGAATTTTTAATTTACGATTTTTCAAACGAAAAACAATATACGCAACGCCTGTTCCTAAAACAAAAGTAAATAAAATGGCGATTATTGCTGTCTGAAAAGATAAAAGAATTGGTCGAACATCCATTTTCCCACCTACTTTGTTAACTTAAAGCCAATATTTTCAAAATATTTTCTGCATTGTTGACTCTGTAAAAAATTTAAAAAAGCATCTGCTGATTTTTGTTTCTTAGAGGCGGCAACTTTACCAACTGGATAGATAATTGGCTTTTTCAAAGCAGCTTCAGGCATGGCCGCAACAATCGCTACTTTTGAATTGGTTGCTGCATCTGTCGCATAAACCAAGCCAGCTTCTGCACTTGCATTAGCCACCCATTCAAGGACTTCTGTTACATTCGTGCCAAAGCTTGCGTGTTTTTCTACATAAGACCAAGCGCCTAAAGCTTTTAAGCCTTCTTCGGCATATTGACCAGCTGGAACACTTGCAGGATCACCAATTGCTATCATTTGGGCTTTTTTTAAATCAGAAAAATCATGCCACTTTGCTTGATCTTGGTTAGGCACAATAAGAACAAGCTGGTTTTCCAATAAAGGAACGACACTTTTTTTATTAATTAGTTTTTCTGCAACCAATGCATTCATTTGTTTTGTCGAAGCCGAGAAAAATACATCGGCTTTTAGGCCTTTTTCAATTTGCATCTGTAATTTTCCAGAACTATCATAGGTTCCAGTTACCTGAATATCTGGATGCTCTTTTTCAAAGGCTGGAATAATTTTCTTCTCCATGACTGATTCTAAGCTAGCTGCTGCCGCAAGGGTTATTTCTTCTTTTTTTGTTGAAACTGTTTCTTTTTGCGGCTGATTTGTACATGCAGCAATTAGGGCAACTAAACTGAATAAACTAAGCAGGAACACAGCCTTTTTTTGTTTAGACATTTGAACGCCTCTTTTCTTTTATAAATACCCGCCATAACTCAAATCAATAATTTCAGATTTTTTAATCACTTCTTTGGCCATTAATCTTGGTAACAACAAATCAAAAACCGTTTTTTCTGAAAATAAAACACCACCTGGTAAGCCAATGATCGTTTGCTCTCCTTTATAAGCTAGCAAAAACATTTGAGCCTGGTAAGACTGGTGTCCCATGGGTTACGATTTCAGCACCTGTCTGCTTAATTGCTAACGGTGTCAAATCATCAGGATCTACACTCATACCACCTGTACAAACAATCAGATCAACCCCTTGTGCTAACATCTTTTTGATCGCAACAGTAATTTTTTGCGGCTGATCATCGACAATTTCTTGCTTGACAATCGTAACTAAAGGATACGCGGAGAACTTGGCTTTTAACACAGGGTAAAAAGCATCCTCAACCAATCCTGTGTAAACTTCACTGCCAGTAGTTACAATCCCGACCCGTATTTTTTTGAAAGGTTTCACAGAGATTAGTGGCTCAGACGTGCTGAGCTGGCGTGCCTTTTCTAATTGGCTTTTAGAAATTGTTAGTGGAATCACTCGAAAGGCTGCAACTTTTTCATCTTTCTGAACTTCTATATTGGTAACTTTAGTTGACAAGGCGAGACCTTCAATTTCATTTAAAGCAATTAATTTTTCTCGATTGACTTTTAAAAGACCTCTCGTGCTAGCTTTAGCAACAATTTTTCCTTCATGGACTTCACTCGGCTGACATGAGTCATCTGTTAACAGGTTATACAAAAATGTCGCTGCCTCTTCTTCATGTATTTCTGCTGGATCCAAGGAAACAAACAGATGTTTTTCCCTAATGATAAAAGAATTGGAATATCTTCTTGAACAACTATATGTCCTTTTTTAAAACACACTTCCTTGGTCTTCCCATAGTCAATTCGCGTAATATCATGACTCAATGGAAGGCCAACTGCCTCTTCTGTTCGAATTGTTTTCATGGTTTATTCCTCATCATGTATGATTTTTTTATTTGTGATTAAATCCAAAGCGTGGGGCAAAACAGGCAACAAAAAATGCAAATGTTCTGTTACACTTTTCGGGCTACCAGGCAAATTAACAATGAGCGTGCGTCCTCTTTGAACAGAAACGCCTCGACTTAACATAGCAAATGGTGTTTTTTCCAAGCTAAGTTGACGCAAGCCCTCACTGATCCCAGGAATGATTCGCTCTGCTACACGTAAGGTAGCTTCTGGGGTCCGATCCCGTTCACTCAACCCTGTGCCGCCTGTCGTTAAAATCAAATCACAGGTCTTAGACCACTCTTGCAATAGCTCTACTAATTGATTTTCTTCATCTGGTAAAATGGTTTGTTTGGTTACCTGGTAGAGCACAGGTAACTGTTCACGAATCAAGGGCCCCGATTGGTCGACAGCAAGCCCTTGAAAGCAACGATCACTTAATGTTACAATGCCCACTTTAAACAACGTCTAACTGGTCTCCTTTTTTAATATGACCTTCTGTCACAACGACTGCAAAGATTCCTTCTCTAGGCATGATGCAATCGCCCACTCGCGCGTAAATCTGACAGTGTTTATGGCACTCTTTCCCAATTTGAGTAACCACCAATTCGGAATCGCCTATTTTCATTTTCGTTCCAACAGGTAATTGACGTAAATCAATCCCTGAGACGATTATGTTTTCCCCAAAAGCACCATTGCCAACCCGAGCTCCTTTTTCATTGAAAGCCGTTATTTCTTCAAAAGATAACAAACTGACTTGTCGATGCCAATTACCGCCGTGCGCATCATTTTCTAATCCGAAACCTTTAATTAAGTTGACTTCAGGAATTTCCTTTTTCTGTGTGCCTCTTCGCGGGCTAATATTTATTGCAATAATTTCTCCTGTTTTCATACTTACCCTCCTATTTGTGACATAAATCGTTGTTCTCCTTGTTGTTCCAAGAAAAGATGTTTTTCAGGCTTACAGGCAATGCCACTCTTGATAATCCCTAACAATTCTGCTGTTTGTTCCATAGCTAAAGCTTCCTTTAACGAGTAGCCGTCTGCAGAATGCAGGCACGTTTTTAAATGACCGTCTGCAGTAATTCGAATCCGATTGCACGTCTCGCAAAAACATGCCCTAATGCACTAATAAAACCTATTTTCCCTTTAAAATCTTTTAGGCGTAATAACTAGCAGGGCCATTGCCCAATGGTTTTTTGTATGGTGCAACGTTCCATAATGTTTGGTTAAAATGGCTTCTACTTCTTCTTGTTGCTTACCTGGATGCTCCTTCCCTAATCCAATTGGCATCATTTCAATGAAACGAAGATGCACAGTCTCTTTCTTAGCGATTTCAGCCAGTTCTACAATTGTTGCTTCACTTAGCTCTTTCCTAGCTACAGTATTAATTTTGATATTAGGTAGTCCCACATCAATCGCTTGTTCTAAGCCCGCCAGAACATTCCTTAACTGACCAACTCTTGTTATTTCACGAAATTCTTCTGGATCCAAAGTGTCTAAGCTAATATTAATGCCGTCCAAGCCCGCCTCTTTTAATCCTTGAGCCTCACGAGCTAACTTCATGCCATTAGTCGTTAAGGTTACTTTTTCGATGCCTGAGATTTGCTTTATCCTTTTAATTAAAGAGAGTAAATTCGGTCTAACAAGCGGTTCACCACCTGTTAATTTAACTTTTTGATGCCTTCTTTCGCTAATATCCTCAATAAAAAATAATCTCATCATCTGTTAGAAGCTGCTCTTTTTTTAAAAAGCAAAGACCTGTTGCTGGCATGCAATACGTGCAACGTAAGTCACAACGATCTGTTAAAGACAAACGAACATAATCAATTTCACGGTTAAATGCATCTTTCATGCTGTTCACTCATCACTTTCCTTTGATTTAATTGAAGAACGAATGAAATGACCACTGCGTCCACCATTTTTCTCTAATAAACCAATGTTTGTCATTGTCATTCCGCGATCAATTGCTTTACACATGTCATAAATTGTTAAGAGTGCTGCCTGCACACCTGTTAGCGCTTCCATTTCAACGCCAGTTGAACCCACTGTTTTTGTAAAGCAACGTACTTCTAAACAAGTTTGATTGCGCCAATCAAACTGAATTTCACACTTTGTCAAAGCAACCAAATGACACAAAGGAATCCATTCAAACGTTCGTTTTGCGGCGGTAATCCCAGCTACTCTTGCTACCTGTAATACTTCACCTTTTTTAATCATTTGGGTCTGGATCGCTTCTGCTGTCGCTTCCAACATGTGAATTTCTCCATAAGCGAGGGCTGTTCTTTGAGTGTCATTTTTTTCCGAAATATCAACCATATGCACTTCTCCTTGTGTATTCAAGTGCGTAAATTCCTTACTTTGAACCATTTCTCCACCTCACATTTGACATTTGTTAACGTTTACACAATACTTCTTTTTCAAGTGTATCACTCTTGCATCAAAAAAAACAATCTGGCATCCATAATTTTTTTTAGTGAGAAATCGAAGTTAAAAATGTTAAGCGACAAAAATTACGTGATTCGCTTAGCCTGACCAGACTTTTGTCTAAGTCTTAAAACTTGATAAGCAATAAGCCACCAGTCGACTCGACTGATGGCTTACTTTCATACTAATCTTAGGTCAGGTTGTCATCAAGTTTGCCAATAATAGACTTTTACAAGCGCGCCTTTTTTGAGTAGTACACCAGCTGGTTGTTCTAGCAGGCAATTTGTTTCTAAAGTATTTGATAAATTGGATGAAAGATGACCTTTTTGTCACTAAATTTACTGTGCCATCTATTTCTTTCGCTCGGTAAAATCGACGTAGTCTACTGGGGCTAATTCATGCGCTAAAATTACTGTTCGTTCCTTTAGATTTAACTCGACACAATTAAAAAAAGTAGCTAATAATGTCCAGTAAAAAAGATGTAAATTAACCATTGCCGCAAACGGATTGCCTGAAACGCTTAAAATGAGTGTTTCTTGAAATTGACTTCCCATAACTGGGGTTCCAGGTTTCATATTTACAAAATGAAACAACTCTGTTCCTCCGATACGTTTAATCGCTAAAGGTAAATTGTCCTTTTCACCTACCGAAACACCACCACAAGTAATTAATAAATCAAGTTTTGGTGAAATCTCAATCAGCCTCTTCGCTAATTCTTCAGGGTCATCTGAACAATGGTCTAGGTGGATTACTTCATTGCCACTCGCTTTGACAAAAGCTGCTAACATGTAGAGATTACTATTATAAATTTTCCCAACTGACAGTGGTTCTTCCAAAGAAACTAACTCACTACCCGTCGCTAAAATCCCCACTTTCATGCGCTTCAAAACAACAACTTTATCAATCCCTTGCATTGCCAACAAACCAATCATGCGACTATTAATCTGTTGATGTTTTGCTAAAATTTTTTGCTGAAAAGCAATATCTTCTCCAATTTCCGCATAGTTTTGGCCCGCAGTGACAGAGCGAAAAATTTTAACATGGTCTTGCCCAAAATCCGTCCATTCTTGTGGCACTACAGCATCAAAATCGGTTGGAATAAAAGCACCTGTTGTTATTTTAATCGCACAGTTATTCGTCTGATTACAATAAAACATGGAATCCCCTGCCACTAAAGAACCGACGACTTTTAAACAACTTGGGCTTTCAGCAGTCGCACCTCGTGTTTCTACTGCCCGAACGGCATACCCATCCATCCCGGCACGAGGAAAATGAGGAATCGCTGTCTCTGCAAAAATGGTTTCTCCGCTAATCCGTCCCAAGGAATCAAGCAGCGCCACTTCTTCTGTTTCACATTGACTCTTCATATGTTGGGTCATTTTCTCTCGTGCTTCTTCCAACTCGATCATGTTTTAAACCATCCTTTTTTTATTTATTCACTGGTTTAATCGCAACGGCACAAACTTTATATTCAGGAATTGTGGCGATATCATCAAATACAGCATTGGTGATTTCGTTAACATCCCATCTGGAAAATGGAATGTCATAAAGACTTCTTGCGGAAATACTCGATTTCCGACAGCCGCATAGGTTTCAATTTTACCACGTCGAGAATGAACTTCCACTTTGTCACCTTCTTGGATTCCCAGAGCTTGTGCATCGACTGCATTTATCTCAATATAAGAGTGATTCGCTATTTGGTTAATCCCTTCCGTTCGTCCTGTCATTGCTCGGGTATTGTAATGGTAAAGCATTCGGCCTGTCGACATTAAATACGGGTACTCTTCATCTGGTAATTCTTGGGCTTGCTTATACGGAATTGCTTTAAATAAACCTTTCCCACGAGCAAAACTGCCCACATGCATAATCGGCGTACCTGGATCTGTCAAGCTACGACAAGGCCATTGTAAGCTCTCCTTCTCTAATCGTTCATAATTAATTCCACCAAACGAAGGCGTCACAGCTGAAATTTCTTTCATAATTTCTTTTGCAGATTCATACGCACAAGGATAGCCCATTCGTGTCATGACTTCACAAAAAAGTTTCATAGTCTTCTCGCGCTTGTCCTCTTGGTTCAACAGCTTTACGGACTCTTTGCACGCGCCGTTCTGTATTTGTAAATGTCCCGTCTTTTCTGCATAACTGATGCCTGGTAAACGACATCTGCATAAGCAGCCGTTTCTGTCATAAATAATTCTTGAACAACTAAAATGTCTAAACTTTCTAAAGCTTGACGAAACATGTCCTGTGTCTGGATCCGTAACAATTGGATCTTCTCCAAAAATATAAAGGCCTTTGACATTTCCTGCCGTTGCTGCTGGCAAGACTTTAGTAGAAGTTAAACCTGTGTTTCGATTTAACGGCACATGCCAAGCTTTTCAAATTTGTCGATTACTTCTGGATTATTGACTTTTGATAGCCTGGGAAATCATAAGGCATACAGCCCATATCGCAAGCACCTTGAACATTATTTTGACCTCGCAAAGGATTAACACCACAGCCAGGTTTTCCAACTTTACCAACCAACATTGCCAAATTAGACATACTCATAACACCCTCAGTTCCTGTCGAATGTTCCGTTACGCCTAAACAATAAATGATTGGTGCTTTCTCTGCTTTTGCATACATGCGTGCTGCTTGAATTAAATCTTCTGGATGAATATGACAAATTTCTGCGACTTTTTCCGGCGTATAATCAGCCACCATTTTTTCTAAATCTGAAAATCCTTCTGTCCGTTCTTCAATAAAATGGCGATCTGCTAAACCTTCTTTCAAAATCACATGCATCATGCCATTAGCAAATGCGACATTCGTTCCCGCCTGAACTTGTAAATGCAGCGCACTATCCTTCACTAAGTTAATTTTCCGCGGATCAACAACAACAACTTGCGTTCCTCTTTGGATGGCTTGGCGAATTTGCGCACCAATAACTGGATGAGCTTCTTCTGGATTGGAACCTACTAATAAAATCATGTCGACATCTTCAGTGATATCAGCAATAGGATTGGTCATCGCACCAGAGCCTAAGGTTTGGGCTAAACCATGGACCGAAGCCGAATGACAAACACGGGCACAGTTATCAACATTATTGGTACCAAAAGCAGCACGCACCATTTTTTGAAAGACATAATTATCTTCATTTGTCGCTCTAGAGCACGAAAAACCAGCAAGAGCATCCGGACCGTTTTCTGCTTTAATTTCGTTAAATTTTGACGAAACAAGCGTTAAGGCTTCTTCCCAAGAAGCAGGTTCAAAAATCCCATTCCGTTTAATTAATGGCTCCGTTAAGCGATCTCCTGACCCAACAAATTTATATGAAGCAAATTTTCCTTTCACACAAAGTAAATTTTTATTAGCTGGTCCATCTAGGGGTTCAACACCCACCAAACGATTGTTTTTAACGAGTAAATTCATCTGACAGCCTGTCCCACAATGTGGACAAGTTGTAGGAATTTTCTGGGTTTCCCATTTGCGGTACTCTTTTGTATCTTTTGCTGTTAACGCTCCTGTAGGACAGGAAGAGACACAATTGCCACATGATTCACAGATAGATTGATCAAACGCCTGCCCATAACTCGGCATCATTTTTGTTTCAAAGCCACGATTAGCAATACTAAGTACATCTCTTCCCTGCCGCAATTGACAGACACGAGCACAACGACGACACATGATACACTTTTCTGGATCATAAGAGAAAAATGGATTACTGGTATCTTCTTGATGGCAAGGCATTCTTTTTCCCTCGGTAAAGCTAGTGGCATCAATCCCATAATCTAGCGCATACTGTTGTAATTGACAATCCCCGTTTTTTCCACAAGAAAAACATTCTAATTTATGATTACTCAATAATAAATCAAGAATAAAACGTCTGGAATCAGCAACTTTTTCAGAATGTGTTGACACAACCATGTCCTCTTGACAATGTGCCGTACAAGCAGTTGTTAAGCCACCACGTCGGCCGCCTTCCACCTCAACCACGCACATCCGACAAGAACCATCAGGCGCTAATTCCTTTAAATGACAGAGCGTTGGGATTTCAACACCTAGCCCTTTCGCTGCTTCGAGAATGGTAGTCCCTTTAGACACAGTTACTTCTTGGTTATCAATAGACAATGTAACTGTTTGCGTATGCAACTTTGTTTTCATTTTTACCAACCTCCTTTGCTGGTGGCATAGATTTCTGTTTCAGCAGTCGTTTCAAATTCTTCTGGAAACAAAGCCAATGCACTCTTCATTGGATTTGCGACGGATTGGCCCAAACCACAAGCTGATAATCGCGTGACATGCGTGAGCATCTTTTCCAATCGTGGCAAATCACTAGCTGTTGCCTCGTTCCGATTGAATTTACTCAATAATTCCAAAATCCTAGTTGTTCCCAATCGGCAAGGGGTGCATTTACCACATGACTCATGAGCAAAAAAGGCCGCCACGTGTACTAAATAGTCCACAACATTGACTGAATCATCCATTACTACAATTGCACCAGAGCCGACAGATAAGTCATGGGCCCATAAATCTTCGTAGGAATACAAACAATCCCTTAACGTTGCGACAGCACCAATTGGACCGGATTGTCCACCGAAGTGAATAAATTTCAATGCTCGACCAGTTGCAGAGCCTCCGCCGTATTGCTCGCCATAAATTATTTCTTCTAATGGTGTTCCAAGGTTGACCTCGTATAAGCCCCGATTTTTAATATGTCCAGACAAACAAATTAGCTTTGTTCCGCCACCATCGGCAGTACCCATCTCTAAAAAGGCTTGTCCACCTTCTCTTAAAATTACAGGAACACTTGCAAATGATTCAACATTATTTACTAATGTTGGTTGCAAATATAAACCAACATCTGCTAAGTGTGGTGGTTTGACACGCGGCCGCCCCGTTTTTCCTTCAATTGAATTTAAAAGTGCTGAATTTTCCCCACAAATATAGGCGCCAGCACCAGAAATAATCGTAATATCATAATTGAATCCTTCAATTCCTAAAATGTTTTCCCCTAAAAAGCCAGCTTGTCGTGCATTATCGAGTGCTTCTTGAAATGTTTTTTGGATTCTGCGATATTCTCCTCGCATATAAATATAACCTGCTTTTGCTGAAAATAAATAACCAGCAATGATCATTCCTTCAATCACACTCAATGGATCTTCAGATAAAAGTACTTTATCCTTAAAGGTCCCTGGTTCGCCTTCATCAGCATTACAAACAATGTACTTTGTGGTTCCTTTTGCATGATAAAGATGGCGCCATTTTTTTCCTAAAGGATAGGCTGCTCCACCGCGACCTCTTAAGTGCGCAATATCCAGTTCGTTTAAAATTTCTTCATCCGATAGTGAAATTGCTCTTTTTAAACCATCAAATCCATCGTATTTACAATATTCAGCAACATCGGTCGCAGATTGCATTTTCCCCATTCTCTCTAATAACATTGGTTGGTTTCTCTTAAGCATTGACTCACCTCCTACAGTCCTTCATAGCAATCATTTTGTAAATGTTGAATTAATTGATAAATTTTCTCTTCTGTTAGTTGACTAAAAACGGTGTCCTTAATTTTAATTACTGGACCCAAATCACAAGCGCCGATACAAGGAATACTGTGATACATAAATAAGCCATCTGGTGTCGGCTGATTCTCTGGCACTTCTAAAATGGTTTCTAAAACTTCGGCAACCATCGCCCCACCAGTATAATGACACGGTGTGCTGTTACAAATCTTCAAGACATACTTCGCTTGCGGTTCCGTCTTTAAAATGGCATAAAAACTGACGATTTCATAGACTCGCGCTTCCGTTAAATGTAGATGCTCTGCAACTAATTGAGCTGTCTCCTGATCGATATACCCTTCTTCTGAAGCAAATTGTAATTCAATTAAAATATTTAAAATTCGTTGTGGATCAGCATCGTTTTCTAGAATAATCGCTTCTTTTTCAATTAAGCTTAATGCACACATTCCTTTTTATTCCCCCCTTTTAGTGAAACTTGAAGTTGTTCTCCTTGATAATAGATACGCAATTCTTTTGGTATTTCAGCAGATAGTAAACAAAAATCGGCTTTATCTATGACTTTTTTTGCTGATTCTTTTTGGCGATTCTGGTTATTCATCATAAGAAATAGTCCTGGCTGCACAACATTACGTAATGAATTTGATTCACAAATGATTAATGCTTGGGCCGGCACAGCTTTCAGAAATTGCTGAATGGCTTCCGCCAAATTTTCTTGAAAAACTTTCAATAGAAAAACTTTTTGACAGCCTGCAGCTAATAATTTCATGGTATCTTTATTGCCAATCGTCTCTTTCTCTTCTACTAATTCATAACCAGCTGTAATACTGGTACAAATTCCACATCCCTTTGTGCCTCGTTGACACACCCCTCGTTGACCACTAATCGTAATAATCTTCAAGCCATAAATTGGATAGATTTCTTGGTACTGTTTAATAAGGGCTTCGGCTAATGTCGTTTTGCCACTATTCCGACCAGTAGATCCAATTTGAATCATATTTGGTACCTCAATTGCCATAGAGCTCCTCCGTCTGAATCGTTTTCTCAACTCTTGGTTTGACAGTTGCTGGTTTTGTCATAAAGATCAATGGTACGGCCATAAAAAGACTGCCACCTACTGCATTGCCTAAAAATACCCATAATGTATTCTGCAAATAATCCCACCAACTGATTGTGGTACTTTGTGAAAAAATTGCCGCTGGAATAATAAACGCATTGGCGACCACGTGTTGAAACCCACAAACAACGAAAACCATGACAGGAAACCATAAGCCAAACATTTTACCTAAATATGATTTTGCCAACGCTCCGAGATAAACCGCTAAACAAACAAAAATATTACAGCCAATCCCTGAAACAAAAGCAACTATCGGTGGATCAGCAATTTTCGCCTGAGCAACTGCGACTGTTTTATCCAGAAACGCACCTTCAGTTAACCCAACAATATGGCCAAATAAATACGCCACAAGAAATCCGCCTAGACAATTGGTCAATAAAACAACTAGCCAGTTATAACAAAGAGCGCCCACTCGAACCTTTTTCTGTAATACGCCTAATGTCATTACCATCATATTGCCTGTTGCTAACTCACCACCAACAAAAGTAAGCGCTATCAATCAAACTGGAAATAAAGCTCCACCCAGAAAGTTGTTAAAACTTCCCCATTCTGTGGGGCAGTTCCAGTGATACGAATAAACGCCAAGTAACCTAGTGCAATACAAAAACCAGCCATGATGCCTAAAATACAGAGTCGAACAAACGATAATTCCCCTTTCATTTTTGCCTTATCACCTAAGCTTGCAACTATTTCTTCACTACTGAAAAAAATCCATTACGATTCCTCCTTTT
>OKVS01000360.1_pt1 | contig 16592 bp, 18 predicted proteins | sample 1606911 | NCBI WGS metagenome assembly OKVS01 (sample SAMN03281016, study PRJEB24777) | human gut metagenome | isolation source: fecal sample PR161 from 1 month old female Malay infant, caesarean... | reverse complement strand
GCAATGATAAAAATAGACGTAAGTCAGCTTCTGAAAAGAAGCTGCATTTTTTCATTACTATTCATCCATCTCCGTTGACAAATTTGCTAAACGTGTTATTCTAATTATAATCTAATAATTTCTGTTGAATAGGAAAGTAAATACAAGACAGCTGGTAGAGAGACTTTGGTTGGTGAAAAAAGTTAGATGTCTGTATCGAAAAATGGCCTAGGAGGAATTTTTGTCGAAACGTAGGCAAAAACGTAATGTCTTTCGTTAACAAGACCGCTGATTATGATTGTCAGTTGAAGGGAAAGAGTCATCTTTCCGAAAAAAGGTGGTACCGCGATAATAATCGCCCTTTTACTAGTTACGGCTAGTAAAAGGGCGTTTTTTTATAAATAAAAATAGGAAAGAGTGAGGCAAATGAGTAGTCAGATTCCTTTTACAGTTGATCATGTGGGAAGTTTTTTACGTCCAGAAACAATTAAGAAAGCACGGAAAAAGGTCCAAGCAGGTGCTTTATCTCAAGCAGAGCTACGTCTTATTGAAGATGAAGAAATCAAAGCATTAGTAGCAAAACAAAAAGCTGGCGGCTTACGGGGAATCACAGATGGTGAATTTCGTCGCGGTTTTTGGCATATTGATTTCTTAGAAGGATTAAATGGTGTGACAGGCTATATCCCAGAAACGGGGTATAACCAAACCTTTCATGGAAAAGCAGCTCCGGCCTATAATATCCGCGTAGTGGATAAAATATCTTTTCCTGCGCAACATCCATTTTTAGAGGACTTTTCATTTTTAAAAGAGGTGGTGGAAGTTGGTGATGGCACGGTAGCCAAAGCAACGATCCCTAGTCCGACCATGATTTTACGTCAAGAAATTTTATCCAACGACGGCACCTCGCGCATTCAAACAATTTATCCAGAGATTGGTGATTTTTATAAGGATTTAGCACAAACATATAAAGACGCAATTGCGGCCTTTTACGAGAGAGGTTGCCGTTATTTGCAATTTGATGATACAAATTGGGCGTTTCTAGCGGATCAGACAAAACAAGAAGAATTACGAGCAAAAGGAATACAGCCAGAAGAAATTGCACAAGTATGTACCACGATTATTAATGAAGCCTTGGATGGTAAGCCAGAAGATTTAACTGTAACCACACACATTTGCCGTGGGAACCATGCTTCATCTTGGTTATTTTCAGGTGGTTATGAACCGATAGCAAAAGAATTATTTGCTACGAATTATGATGGTTTCTTCTTGGAATATGACTCAGATCGTGCAGGGGACTTTTCACCATTAAGACATTGGCAAAATAATGGCAGCAAAGTCGTTTTAGGTTTAGTTACTTCCAAGTTTCCTGAATTAGAAGAGACTGAACAAGTGAAAGCACGAATTGAAGAAGCCCAACAGTTTGTTCCTTTAGAAAACTTAAGTATTAGTCCGCAATGTGGTTTTGCTTCGACGGAAGAAGGAAATCGTTTGACGGAGAAAGAACAATGGCGCAAAGTTCAATTACTTCAAGAAATTGCTAGAGAAGTATGGTAAAAAACTGGGACATAAGTCTAAACGGCTTATGTCCCAGATTTTTTCATTGTATTATTTTAAATATTGATCTTTAGTAAAATTCGTGTGTTCATACTCGCCGTTGTCACCATAAAAGCGGTTATAGCGTTGTTTGAATTTGCGGAATAAATAAATGACTGTCACTTTAACTAGGCAATACATTGGAATCCCAAAAATAACGCCCATTAAACCAAACAGTTCACCCATAACTAACAAGACAAGTAAAATAGTAATCGGATGGACTTTTAATTTATCGCCCATCACACGAGGAATAACAAAATCACCATGAATCAATTGGATGGCAAACCAGACGATAACAAAATTTAACTACCATAAATGTGGAATCCTGAAAGGCAATAATCAATCCAGGAATAAAGGCAATAAATGGCCCGATATAAGGAATAATACATAAAATACCAGACAGCTAAAGCTAAAAATGCTAACCAAATTGTAAACCAAATTAATAGAAAAGCTGGCCAATACATAATCCCTAAAAACCAACGAAGCAATGACTTGACCTTTTAGATAATCGCCAATTTGAATGTTGGCAATTTGGCTATATTCATCAAAATCAGGACGAAAAGCTGGGGGAATGATGCCTTTTACAAAGCGATAAAACTTTTCTTTGTCTTTTAAAAGGAAAAAGGCGATGATAGGTCCTGTAAACAAGGTTAGGAAAGTAGAAGAGACTGCAGAAAAGACGCTTCCCAGACCTTGTGCGCCTGTTTGTAGGTAATCCCCTGCAAAGTCTTTAAAGGAGTTTGCAAGTTTGCCCCAGAGCTGATTAATCGACTCATTAGCAGATTCTAAATCTTTTGCAAAAGGTGTTTTAGCCATAAATTCTTGTACTGTTTGGAGCGTGCTTTTCCAAAAACTTGGGAATTGTTTGATTAATTCTTCCGTTTGGTCTTGGATAATTGGGAAAAGTTGCAGTCCAGCTAACACTAGTAATGCAATAATTAAGACATAGAGAATCGCAATCGCCCAAACACGGGGAATTTTTTTCTCAAGGCGTTTCACCATTGGATTAAGCAAATAAAATAGAATAATACCAAAAAGTACCGGGCCTAAGACGGCACTAAAAATAACAAAAATTGGTTTAAAGATAAATGAAACAGTGTTGAATAAAAAGATAGTTACAGCAATTAGACAAAGGATAGTTAATGTGTAAAGTAAATTTTTCCCACCTAAAAAGCGGATCCACTTGGTACTTTCTTTATCCATAAGTTGCTCCTTTCGTTAAGCTTTATTTCTAAAATGACCAATAATTTCAATGACTCCCATGAAAAATCAGGATAAATCCAAAGACTTGCATCAAAACTAAGAGACTTTTGAAGGGGTTGAAAACTAAAACAGCTCCAGCGATTAAAACCAGAATACTGTAGATAAGCGCACCTGTTTGACGAGTATTTAAAGCAAAAGTCAATTGAACGAGGCCGTTTATAACAATGCTAATCCCTAATAAAAATGGCAGAATCGAAACAATCACCGGTGCAAAAAATAAAAAGGCTACTGCTAAGACGACAAAGATTAAACCTGTTACGAAACCAAGCCCCCAGCTACCCGTTTGTTTTTTTATTTTGTAGTCATCATAAATATTGATTAACCCTAAAAGCATCAAATAACCAGCAATTAAATAACCGGCGAACTGGAAGAAAGCACCGGGATTAAAGACAATGGCACTTCCGATAACGATAAAGACGGCGTCGCGCAATAGGGTATGGCGCCGAAAATTTTCTCTAAAAGTTTGGAACATAAAAATCCTCCTCAATGTTATTGTTTCTTTTATTCTAGCGGAAAAAAGAAAAAAGTGCGAGTGGTAGCTCTAAAAAGTGTTGGAAACTGTATCTTTAGAAAAAATAACATTAAAATTAAAAAGTCTTACAATGAGCGAAAATTGGCATATAATGGAAAGTGAAATTTTATTTTAAGAAGGAGAGATTTGATGGATTTATTACCTTTATTAGGCGTATTGATCGTCATTGTCGGCTTCGCATTGAAATTTGATGCTATCTTGATTGTGATGGTTGCTTTAATAGTGACGGCTTTTACTGGCGGGCTTGGTTTGACATCAATGCTAGAAACACTAGGAACAACCTTTGTGAATAATCGAGGCATGGCTATCTTTATTATTATTATGTTAGCAACAGGAACGTTAGAAAGAAATGGCTTGAAAGAGTCAGCGGCTACGTTGATTAAACGATTCAAAAAGGTATCTGCTGGTGTGATTATTGACATTTATGGTGTCTTTCGGATTATCTTCGCCGCTTTTAACGTAAGTTTTGGTGGGGTAGCAGGTTTTGTGCGTCCGATTATTTTGCCAATGGCGTTAGGAACAATTGAATCAAAAAATTTACCAATGGTGCCAGAGTATGAAGAAGAACTAAAAGGGATGGCTTCAGCCATGGAAAATATCTGTTGGTTCTTTGGTCAAGTTCTGTTTGTTGGTGGGGCTGGGGCATTGCTTGTTCAATCAACATTGAAAGATTTAGGCTATGAAGTGACATTAGGTAAACTGGCTTTAGTGGAAGTACCAGTCGCCTTAGTTGCCTTAATTTCGGCAAGTATTTACTTTACTTTAAAAGAAAAAAGATTACGTAAAAAATATTATGGACAGGAGGGACTGAAATGAGTTTTTTCACAGATCCAAGTATTGATTTGAGTGCAAAGTTATTGGAAGTCCTTTATATTTTTATGGGGATTATCTTGTTATATACAAGTTTTCGTAGTTTTCGTGATAAAACCAATCAACATGCGTATGGGACTAGTTTATTCTGGGGAATTTTAGGGATCTTAATCGGTTTTGGTCGGTTTATCCCACCAGTTGCCTGTGGCGTACTTATTTTTGTGATGACAATTCCGGCAATTCTTCAAAAAGTGACAAAAGGAGAAAGTCGCTTACCTTCGAAAGAATACATGGAAAAAATGTCTCAAAAATTAGGAATGAAGATTTTTATTCCCGCACTAAGTATCGGGGTTTTTGCAATTCTTTTTGCCACATTGACTACTTTAGGAGCTTTAGTCGGTGTCGGTGTTGGTGTCTTTGTAGCGATTTTCATCATGATGTTCTTTTCTAAAAATAATACGCCGAAAGTATTTTTTGATGATGCGGCGGAAATGTTAGAAACAGTCGGTCCTCTTAGTACGTTGCCAATGCTATTAGCTTGTTTAGGTGCTGTTTTTACTAGCGCTGGTGTTGGTGAGATTATTTCAAAAGGGGTTAGTGCCGTAGTACCAGCAGGAAATGTCAATGTAGGGATTATTATTTATGCTGTGGGAATGGTTATTTTTACGGCTATCATGGGCAATGCCTTTGCAGCAATAACCGTGATGACAGTCGGAATTGGTGTGCCGTTTGTCTTTTCTTTAGGTGCAGATCCCGCATTAGTTGGGATGGTTGCCTTAACATGTGGTTTTTGTGGTACACTGTTAACACCGATGGCTGCGAACTTTAATATCGTACCTGTAGCCATGTTGGAAATGAAAGATAAGTACGGCGTCATTAAAAATCAATTGCCGATTGCACTTTTCATGTTAATTTTCCAAATTGTTTATATGATTCTATTCAAATAAGAAAGGATGATCGAAATGAAAGTTGTCGTTACTGGCTTTGATCCATTTGGAGGAGAAGCAATCAATCCTGCCTTTGAAGCAGTCAAAAAATTACCTGCTGAAATTGCAGGAGCTGAAATTATTAAAGTGGAGGTGCCAACTGTTTTTGGCACTAGTGGTGAAAAAGTGGCTGAAGCAATTGAAACCCATCAACCAGATATGGTGATTTGTGTTGGACAAGCAGGCGGCCGTCAAACAGTCACTGTTGAAAAAGTGGCGATTAATTTAGCGGAAGCGCGTATCCCGGATAATGCAGGACAACAACCAAGCGATGTGCCGTTGGTTGAAGATGGAGCAACAGCCTATTTTACAAATTTACCGATTAAAGCGATGGTAAAAAATTGTCATGACCATCAATTACCTGCAGCGATTTCTTATACAGCAGGAACTTTTGTATGTAATGATATTATGTATCACTTACTACACTTAATTAACACTAAATATCCAACTATTCGTGGCGGATTTATTCATGTTCCGTTCCTACCAGAACAAACAATTGATAAACCAACGTTTGCTTCTATGTCATTAGAAGCAATCACAGATTCTTTGTTCTATATGATTGAAGCAGCGGTAAAACGCAAGAAGATATTCAACTACAAGGTGGCACAACCACTAATTAACAGGAGCGTGGAACAAAAATCACTTTGGATTTTTGTTCCACGCTCAAAAACTGATAAACGGCGGGAACAGAAGCAACTCCTTCGGAAATAAGCCGAAATTCTCCAAAAATTAAAGAGCAATTTTCGGAAATTTCTTCTTATTTCTCGGAGCTAAACGGTTCTGTCCCGACCTCATTATTTCTTATTTTGCTGATTCTTAATGGTATAAGTCGAAACGACCTTTAGCCATCATTTCTTTGGTACCACCTGTTTCAAAGAGCGCTTTGTTCATGATGATTTTTTTGCATGAATGAAGCTGGGTATCCTTTAATGTCTGTTTTACCAACAATTCCTAAAGCACGTGTATTTCCGACAGAACAAACAGAACCTTGTGATTTAAAGCTGAAAGGTTTAGTTGCTTCCCCTTTCAATTGTGCTTGAATATTTTTAGCAGCATGCGCCCCCATTTTCAAGGCGATTTGTGCTGTCGTTGGGTAAGGTCGATTAGTTTCTGTATCCATAACTGCTGAGCAGTCACCAATAATATAGACGTTGCTATGGTTCGCATCTGTTAAATCTGGTTGAACCATGACACGACCACGACGAGCTTCAAATCCAGAATCGCCTACAACGTGGCTTCCACTAACACCCGTTGTCCAAATAATTGTTTTAGCAGAAAGTTCTGCCAAGTCGCCTGCTTCGTTATCTTGATAAACAACTGCGCCTGGTTTGATTTCTTTAATCGGTTTACCTAATAATAAATGAATAGCTGAATCTTTTAATAATTGCACACCATAGTTCGCAAGTTTTTCGTTAAACATCGGCAATAGGCGAGTAACTGCTTCGACACAATAAATTTGGATTTGATCTGCTGAGACACCTGCGATTTCAGCAAATTTTGGTTTGTTTTCAACAAGAGAACCTAATAATTCAATCCCTGTAAAGCCTGCTCCGCAGACAACAATTTTTAAGAATTCTTCGTTTTGAGTTGCTTTGTATTGACGCATTTGTTCTTGGATATGTTCATACACGTTTAAAGCCGTTTTCACATCTACCATTTGTAGAGCATGTTCTTGCACACCAGGGATACCAAATGATTCTGATTCAAACCCAAGAGAAACAACTAAGTAATCATAATTGATTGTTTGGCCATCTTCTAAAGCAACTGTTTGTGTTGCAGCATCAATTGTTTTAACTGTTCCTTGGATAAAGGTGGTCATTTTTTCATCGACAACATCCATAATATTGTATGTGATTTTTTCAGCTGGTTGTGTTCCAGCAGCAACTTCATGCAAATCCGTTGCTTCGTAGTGATAGTTGTTACGATCCACTAAAGTAATTTCGACGTCTTTGGCGCCTTTTTGTAATTCGCGTAATGTTTTTAAGCCTGCGTAACCAGCACCTAAAATAACAACATGTTTCTTATTCATTTTGATTCCCTTCCACTCTATAAAAAATTTACAGCCACCACAAACCTATGGCAAAAAATAGCACTTGTGCAGTTGCTCCCACAGCTAAGATCTTCACAGCACAAACAAATGTTTTACTCTTCACTTGTTCCTTCAGTAAGGCTTGGGTTTGTTTCCGTACAAAAGGTAAAGTTAAAAGCATGAGTAACATTGTTGGCGGCGTCAATCCTAAACCGACAGCTAACAAAATGGCTAACATTGCTATTGTATTTAATCCGACGAATAATTTCAAAGAACTTGCTTTGCCAAGGTAATGAACTAATGTATATCTCTTGTTATTTTCATCTTCCTCTAAGTCACAGATATTATTTGCTAACATTAAGTTAGCAATGTAACAAGTGTTAGGTAAGGCGACTAAGAAAATCCCCCATAAATTAGCTACTGACCAATTGAAAACTTCAAACGTATTAATGTAGACACAAATAAGGGTAATCATGAACCCCATTGTAAATCCTGAGAAAACTTCCCCTAATGGTAGACTGGATAAAGGTTTCGGTCCTGATGAATAAAAAATACCAATTAAGTAACAATAAAGACCCATAATTAATAACGGCCAGCCGACAATAAATGACAACCCAATCCCCATTAAAGCAGAAACGAGAATCATCCAAAAAATCATTTTGCGTATTAATGGCAAAGATAAATTTTCTCGACCGATAATATTCGTTTTTTCCTTATAATCATGAACTTCTGTGGCATGATGGTAATCATTATAATTATCTAAAATATCGACCGCCATATTAAAAATAAACATCGCAATGAAAAAAATTAAAACATAACCAACATGGAGCCGCCCATATTGGTACCAACTAAAACAAATTCCTAACAAAAATGGCAAAACACTCGCTGTTTTTGCTTTTAATTCTACTAATTCAAAAAATATTTCTCGATTCAAACTATCCCTCCGCTACTTTTTTACAAACTTTGTTACTTTTAAAACTTAATTACTGTATTTCTGTCGCCAATTCGTATACAATCAAATAGTATTGAACCACTGAAAGGATCGTAGTATATTTATGAACACATTTTGGAAGTCGTTTCCTGACGTTGAACGTTCTTTAACGGAAACATGTGAATTAATTGAACAAACGTTGTCATACACGCAACGAAGACATTGAAGAAGCCTTAGTAACTTTGGCTCGTTCTGGCGGCAAATTATTACGCCCCGCTTTTTTCTTCTTTTTGCTCAACTGGGTGATGAAGAAAAACAATGAGAAACAACAACTTATTAAAAATAATGCTGCATCTTTGGAAATCCTAACATATGGCTACGTTGAATTCACGATGACATTATTGACGATTCTCCATTGCGCCGAGGCGCTGTGACTATTCAATCACAATATGGTAAAGACGTGGCTGTTTACACAGGTGATTTACTATTCACTGAATTCTTTACTTTGATTGCAGATGCCATGAATGGCTCTGAATTTATGAAAATCAATGCACAAGGAATGAAACGGTTATTACTTGGTGAACTCGATCAAATGAGTCATCGATTTGACCGCCGCATGTCGATTCCTGCTTATTTAAGAAGTGTCAACGGCAAAACAGCCGAACTTTTTTCACTAAGCTGTCTTGAAGGGGCCTATTTCGGTCATAGTTCAAAAGAAGTCCAACGTTTAGCTAAACGAATTGGCCGTCATATTGGCATTGCTTTTCAAGTCTATGACGATATTTTAGATTATACTGCCGACACGGAAACCTTGAAAAAGCCCGCTTTAGAAGACTTGTCACAAGGTGTTTATACGTTACCTCTTCTCTTCGCTTATCAAGCAGCACCTGACGTATTCAGCCCTTATTTGGATAAAGGACGTGCCATTACCTTAGAAGAGGCAGCTGAAGTTGCGGCGCTAGTCAATGACTATCATGGCGTTACAGAAGCACAAGCTTTTGCTAAAAAAGTAACCAACAAAGCAATCACTGATATTCAACAATTGCCTGATGGCACAGCAAAGAAACCTTACTTTCCTTAACTGAGCTCTTATTACATCGTTCATTTTAAACGTTTTATAGAAGAATTGCCATTAATTGAAATAGAAAACGACTGATTGTTTGCTTTAATCAACAACCAGTCGTTTTTTTATTCCTCGAAAGAACTAATGCCACGTATCAATTCGGATAAAGTTTTCTGATAATGCGCATTGGTTGCAAGTAATTCCTCTGGCGTACCACTCATCTCTAATTGACCATCTTCAATAAAGATCACTTGATCCATCAAAGTTACGCCTTGCAAATGGTGGGTAATCCAGATGACGGTTTTATCTTTTAATGCCTCAAAAAAGGTTTCCAGCAATTGCTGTTCTGTAATTGGATCTAAACCAGTAGTTGGTTCGTCTAATAACACAATCGGTGTATCTTGCAAAAGAATCCAGCGCCAGTGCCAAGCGATGTCGTTCGCCACCAGAAAAACGCAAACCTGCTTCATCCACCATTGTTTGTAAACCTTCTGGTAATTGGGCAACCATTTCTTTTAAGCCAACTTTTTCTAAAACCGCCCAAACTTCTGCTTCGCTCGCTTCTTCTCTACCAATCCGAATATTATTTAAAATGGTTGTTCGAAATAGGTACGGTGCTTGGTGCATAACCCCAATATATTCAGTCATCGTCTCACCAAATGCCTCAGTTGGGATGTTTCCTAAAAGGATTTCTCCCGAAGTAGGCCGTAAATCACCACGAATGAGCGAAGCCAACGTACTCTTTCCGGAACCACTGCGCCCTAAAATCGCTAATTTTTGTTTTTCAGGAATTGTTAACGATAAGTCATTTAATACCTTTTTCTCTTGATTTTCATATGCAAAAGACAAATGTTCTATCGATAAACTGGTACCATTTGGCTGAACAGGCGCTTCTGTTGAGTCATCTTCCCCTTCAGGAAGCTCATTAAAACGACGAATGGAATCCTTATAAATCGTTGTTTCCTGTGCTGCAGCAGGTAGCGGAGCAAAAGCATCAATTAACGGAAAAACGGTTAAAACAAAGGCACCAATCCAATTGGCTGCGCCCCCATGATTACCTGGAAACCGCACACTAGTCCAAGCTAAGACAGCAATCGCAATCACACCAAACAGAAGTTGTAAAACAAAGTCTCGGCCACGGTTAAATTGCTTCATTTTTTCATCTAATGCACGAACGTTTGCTTCATCTGTTTCATAACGAGCAACGAATTCAGAGCCTCGTTGACTAAATACCCAATCAGACACACCTAGAATATTGTCGGTTAGTGTTTGATATAACTCATTTTTGGCATATTTATGTTTTTCTTGACGCGCACCATTCACTAGAACTGAAACAAGTGGTAATAGAAAAACAACCACTCCTAACATCAGTAACATGCATAAAGCAAACCACCAAGAAAAGAAACCTAATGCAATCACTAAAAAGATATACAAAATCCAAGCAATAACGGTTGGGAAAATCGTTCGTAAATATAAGTTTTGGATATGATTAATATCCTCCGACAGCAAACCTAAGATATCCCCAGTGCGATATTTTGTCTTAAAGAAAATCGCATCTTTTTCTAGTACATTATAAAGTTTCAAGCGCAGATCAGAGGTCATTTTTAACACCCAGTTATGACTCGTTAGACGCTCCACATAACGAAAAACAGGACGGCCAATCCCGAATGCTCTTGTTAAAACAATGGGAATATAAATTAATAAAATATTCTCTGGTAAGGAAGCCGCACGACTGATTAAGTAACCAGACGTAAACATTAATGCCCCTGCGCTAAAGAACGTCAAGAAGCCTAAAAGTAATGGCAAAATACAAGGTTTTTTTATAGCGTTTTAAGAAAGGACGAACCCATTGATCGTTTTTCCAAACGTCTTTCGTTGTCGGCTGTTTTTCCATCATTGGCGTCCTCCTCTCATTTGCTTCATTAATTGAACATAGTAGCCATCTTTTTCAATCAACTCTGCTAGCGTTCCTTGTTCCACTAATTGACCTTTTTCCATCACTAAAATGTAATCCATTTCTTCCATCCAATGCAGACGATGTGTCGCAAAGAAGACAAGATGATTGTTCATTAATGGCAACATGCGCTCTTTCATTTCAACTTCTGTTTCAATATCCAAATGCGCTGTCGGCTCATCAAACAGCAAGACGTGGCGTTTTTGATCAACAAAGGCGCGGGCCAACGCTACTCGTTGCGCTTGTCCCCCACTTAACATTCGACCGCTTTCCCCAATCAAGGTATGAATTCCTTCGGGAAGATCTTTAACCAGCTCGTCTAAGCCAACTAACTGAATCGCTTGCTGAATCGCCATCATCTGTTGCTTCAGGTGTATAAAAAGCGAATATTGTTTGCCAAAGTATCTTGGAAAATATATGGTGCTTGCGGAATATAAAGGATTTGTTTTTGCCAGTCTTTTTGTAAAAAATGTGGAATCGTTTGGCCATTTATCGCCAATTGACTCGTTTCTTCTGTTGGTAATAAAAAGCCACTTAATAAATTAATTAACGTTGACTTACCAGAACCACTCGCCCAATAATTCCAATCTTTTACGACCATCAACAGATGAATTGCAACGATTGAATTGCTTCTTGCAGATTGCATCTTCATAGGAAAAATTTAACGCTGTGACTGACAACTGACTTTCTTGATGCCAATCATCTAACGTGAGCACATCGGTCTGTTCTGCTTCTGGCAATGCTAATACCGCTTGGATCGCTTGAAAGAGTTTTTTCCATCTAAGGTTGCATGATAATCACTTGAAAAATCACGAATCGGTAAAAAGAACTCAGGTGCTAAAATTAAAGTAACCAAGGCAGGAAATAATAAAATCGTGCCGTTTAATAAACTTAATCCAAGGAAAACTGCCACAACAGCAACCGATAATGTCGTAAAAAAGTCTAACGCAAAGGTTGATAAAATAGCAATTTTCAATGTACTCATGGTCGCTTTTCTGAATCGTTCACTTGTATGGTAAATACTCCCAGCATATTTTTTACTCAACCCAAACAGTTTCAGCGTGTCAATTCCTCGTAAGGAATCAATAAAATGATTGGAAAGCATTTGAAACGCCGCATATTGCTTGTCCGCTTTACTTTGTGCTGCATAACCTAACACAATCATAAAAATAATAATAATCGGAAAAACAATCAGCAATGTTACGCCTGAACGAATATCTTGTGTAAAAACAAAGGCTAAAATAATCCAAGGAATAATCATCATATTCATCATTTTTGTCAAAATCAATTGTAAATAATTTTCGGTTTGACTGATGCCTTCTAAAGCCATGGTAACCATATTTCCAGTCCCATTTTTTTGAACAACATTTGGCCCCAAACGGAAAATTTTGGTTAAACAATTGTTCGCGTAATTCTTTTGAGCGTTCATAACTAAATGTATCGAGCATTCTCTCACGAAAATACGTAATAACATGTCGACCAATATAAAAATAAAAAAGAGTAAAATACTCTGTAGTTGTTGGTTAAGATGCCCGCCACTCCAAAGGCCGACAATGGCTTTTGAAAGAAAAAAAGCTTGCCCAATTATAAAGACTGCTTGCAGGAAAGAAAAACCTGCAAGCAAGACAAGAATTTTTTTGATTTTAGGCATCTGTAAGATGTCTTTATCAATCATAGATTTAATACCCCTCTGGTACGGCTGTCTGTGAAATACGTTTTCTGAAAATATAATAGGACCAAGCAGTATAAGCTAACACGAATGGTAAAATGCTTAAAGAAATCCACGTCATAATTTTTAGTGTATATGGTGTGCTTGTTGCATCTTTAATCAACAAATCAAAACCTTCACTACCAATCATAACACGTGGGAACAAGCCACTGAACAAGAGAGCAACTAGTACAACTAATGTTAAACCACTCGCTAGAAAAGCTAACATCTCTTTGCGTTTAAACACCCCAACATTGGCAATGACCGTTAAGACCACAATTGCTAACGTTAAAATTAAAGTGACCGCAAAGTTCTTTTCATAAAAGTCCGTTTTGAAGTACATCAACACTGCAAAAACAACTAAACCGACATATAAAACGCCGTATAAGATTTCTGCATAATTTCGAGCACGTTCGCGAATTGGGCCTTCTGTTTTTAAAGCAATATAGTTCATGCCGTGTAAGTAGCAAAGTAATGTTAAGGCAACTCCACCAACAATTGAAAACAGATTAAAATAATCCGTAAATTGCGCATGCATATTGCCGTTTGCATCTAAAGGCATTCCTTGGACTAAGCTGATAAACAAAATACCAAAGAAGAACGGTACAAGGAAACTACCAATTGATAGCGTCCAGATTTCCACATCCGACGACGTTTACCTTCCGGCATGTTGTGGCGGAATTCAAAGGAAACTCCGCGAATAATTAAGCCAAATAAAATTGTAAATAGAATTAAATAGTAGCCACTAAATAATGAAGCATACCAATATGGGAAAGAGGCAAACATTGCGCCGCCCGCTGTTAATAGCCAAACTTCGTTTCCGTCCCAAACAGGTCCAATTGTTGCAACGACTTGATCTTTTTCGTCGTCATTGTGTGCCAACGTTTGAACGGCCATTCCAACACCAAAGTCAAAGCCTTCTAAGAAGAAGAAACCTGAGAACAAGACGCCGATAAGGACAAACCATAATAATTGTAGTGTACTCATTCGCCAAATACCCCCTTATCAAATGGATCCAACGCTGGTTCATTTTCTTTCGCTAATTTTTTCGCTTCATAGTCTGGTCCTTTACGTAATTCTAAAATGACCAAGTAAACCATGACACTACCTAAACCAGCAAATAATAAGAAATAAATGACATTTGACGTAATTAATGAAGCAACCGATACATTTGGTGAAACACTTTGTTCAATCGTAAATAATCCATAGACAGTCCACGGATAACGACCTAATTCAGTGACTAACCAACCTGTTGTATTCGCAAGGAATGGTGCGAACGTACATAAAGCAACAATCCACAGCATCCATTTCTTCTCGTACAGCGATGGTTTTTTCTTCCTTGTAAAGAATAGTCCTAAGGCAGCAACCAATAACATTAAGGCACCAAAACCAGCCATGATACGGAAGCTCCAGAATAAAGTGTTAACTGGTGGATAATAATTTTTATCATCCCCATATTTTTCTACCAAGCGTTTGTTGACTGTATCCATCCCATCAACCGAACCTGATAATTTGTTATACGATAAAATACTTAGCATATATGGAATATCGATACCAAAAACTTGTTTATGTTCTCGTTCATCTGCCCAAGCAATCAATGTCCAAGCAGCAGGATCATCAGAGTCTTCATAGGCCCCCTCCATCGCCGCAAATTTCATTGGTTGTCCTTCAATTAGAGCTTTCATTTGCAAGTCGCCAGCTAATAAAACGCCGATTGAACCGAACAAAGTAACCCATAAGCCAATGCGCATAGATGCTTTGTGGAATGAAATATCCCGTTTTTTCAACAATTGGAAAGCAGCCATACCAGCTACTGCCATGCCGCCCAATGTAAAGGCGCCCATGATAACGTGTGAAAATTCATACCAAACTTTTGGATTGCTGATGACAGCTACAAAATCCACCATTTCAGCACGGCCATTATTGATGACATAACCTACTGGATGTTGCATAAAACTATTGGCAACTAAAATCCAGAAAGCAGACATCATTGAACCGAATACGACTAACCAGATAAAGGTTACGTGAACTTTTGGATTCATTTTATCCCAAGTAAAGATCCATAAACCTAAGAATGTTGACTCTAAGAAGAAAGCTAAGAGCGCTTCTACCGCCAACGGTGCCCCAAAAATATCTCCGACGAATCGAGAATAATCAGACCAGTTCATCCCAAACTGAAATTCTTGAATAATCCCGGTTACAACCCCAACAGCGAAGCTTAATAGGAATATATTTCCCCAAAACTTGGCCATTTTACGATAACGTTCCTCTTTTTTCACAACGTACATTGTTTCCATAATTGCTACAACAAGTGCTAATCCTATTGAAAACGGTACGAAGAAAAAGTGGAAAACTGTTGTCATCGCAAATTGGATTCTCGCCAATGTTACAATATCAAACATATTATTTCCTCCCTGATTTGCCTCCACACAAAGAAACAAGCTTACCTGAATTGTTCATTTCCATTAGCGATGACTCCTTTTATCTACGAAACTAAAAGAAAATTCAAGTGAACTTTTCCAAAAAGTGTGAAAATGCATGTAATATAGAATAATTCCAATCTAAGTATACAACTTTCTGAGGCAGAAACCAAACAATACAGAAGCATTTCTCACAATTTTTTAAGGTGCTCCCAAGATTTCTTCCCTTTCTTCTATCAATAAAAAAAGCCCTTCCTAAAAAAAGGAAGAACTAATCTCAATCTATCAACATTTTGACTTATCACTTGATTAGTTTTCGAAAATTCGAAGCAGCTCGTCTTTGATGATAAAAAATTCTAATCTTGTGATGAAAATTACGGATTGCTTGAGGTGATAGTTTGTTTTTTAAACAACATGGCTATAAAACTCTAATTTTTGAGTAATCGTACCAACTTGGGTTTTGGTACCATTCTAAACAACATGACTCTAAAACCTACGTCTTAACAAAGATAATTTAAAAGGTGTTTTGGTACCATTCTAAACAACATGACTCTAAAACGAAGCTACGTTTAAACCCGAAACCCCACTAGTTTTGGTACCATTCTAAACAACATGACTCTAAAACTAGGTAAGTAACTTAACCCTAGGTCAATCGGTTTTGGTACCATTCTAAACAACATGACTCTAAAACCTCGGAGAATTATTTTTTCTCCATGATTCCGTATTCGCATCACTTATCCATAGCTAGATTTCAGTTTAGAAGGTCTGAATTTTTTCTTCACGTTTATTATACCAAACTTTCTCCTTCTTGGCGGAAAAACCCACCATTTTTCAATGGTGGGTTTTCTTTATTTAGTAGCTGTAACAGCGAGCCAGATTTCACTGTACTTAGCTTCTGCTGGCCCTTGATATTGCGTAAACGAAATTTCTGGTGCTGCAACGACTTGGTAACCAGATGAAGGCAACCATTCAGAAAATATCCTTGCCCAGGTTTCTTGTAAAGTTTGTGGGAAAGGACCTTCATTTGGAAAAACCGCCCATGTATGAGCAGGTACGCTTAGTTGCTCCAAATCTTCATAGGTATTTTCTTGCGAAGTGGCAAAGCCAATCATGTGTGTCATTTCTCCACCTTCTGTTGTTCGTCCCTCTTGAAAGTCAAAAGAAGCATTTACTACTTGATGAGGATATACATCATCAAATGTATGCATTTCCGCTCGTTGTTGTGGTGTAATGCGCTGTGCTAATTCCATGATTGCTTGATTTTCCCCTTGATACTGCAAGGGAACCTTCTGACTAACTCCGACTATTTGAAACGCTGGTTTTT
>OKVS01000359.1_pt1 | contig 16622 bp, 13 predicted proteins | sample 1606911 | NCBI WGS metagenome assembly OKVS01 (sample SAMN03281016, study PRJEB24777) | human gut metagenome | isolation source: fecal sample PR161 from 1 month old female Malay infant, caesarean... | reverse complement strand
CGCGAGCCTTAAGCCTGACCGATCAGGCGATTGCCAGTGGAGAAGGACAGCTGACGGCCGCATCGGTGAGCGCTATGCTCGGCACCCTTGATGACGATCAGGCGCTGTCGCTGATTGAAGCGCTGGTCGCTGCCGACGGCGAGCGGGTGATGGCGGGCGTCAATGACGCCGCCGCACGCGGCGTCGAGTGGGAGGCGCTGTTGGTGGAGATGCAGAGCCTGCTGGCACCGCATCGCCATGGTACAGCTGTCGCCTTCGGCGCTGGGCGCCGACATGGCCGCGGTCGAAGTGCGGATGCGCGAACTGGCGCGAACCGTACCGCCCGGCGACGTTCAGCTCTACTACCAAACGCTGCTGATTGGCCGCAAAGAGCTGCCTTACGCCCCGGACCGGCGGATGGGCGTCGAAATGACGCTGCTGCGTGCCCTGGCGTTTCATCCGCGTAAGCCGCTGCCGGAGCCGGAGGTGCAGCCGGCACAGGCCGCCGCGCCCGCGCCGCGTCAGCCGGTTGCCCCCGCCGCGCCGCCGCCACAGTCGCCGCAGAGTTTGCCGCCGACCACCAGCCAGGTGCTGGCGGCCCGCAGCCACCTGCAGCGCAGCCAGGGAGCAACCACCCCAAAAAAGAGTGAACCGGCAGCCGCTTCCCGCGCGCGGCCGGTGAATAACGCTGCGCTGGAGCGACTGAGTTCGATTACCGAGCGCGTCCAGGCTCGTCCGGCCGCGGCCGCGCTGGAGCAGGCCCCGGCGAAGAAAGAGGCCTATCGCTGGAAGGCGACGACGGTGGTGGAAGAGAGCAAAGTCGAAGTCGCCACGCCCAAAGCGCTGAAAAAGGCGCTGGAGCATGAGAAGACGCCGGAGCTGGCGGCCAAGCTCGCCGAAGAAGCGGTCGAGCGCGACAGCTGGGCGGCGGAAGTGAGCCAGCTGGCGGTACCGAAGCTGGTCGAGCAGGTGGCGCTCAACGCGTGGAAAGAGCAGGAGGGCAGCCGCGTCTGTCTGCATCTGCGTCCCAGCCAGCGCCACCTCAATTCCGCCAGCGCGCAGCAAAAGCTGGCTGAAGCGCTGGGGGTGTTGTACGGTACGCCGGTTGAATTGACCATCGTGGAAGACGATAATCCCGCGATGCGTACGCCGCTGGAGTGGCGGCAGGCTATTTATGAAGAGAAGCTCGCGCAGGCGCGCGAAGCCATTATCGCGGATAATAACATTCAGACCCTGCGTCGTTTCTTCGACGCCGATCTGGATGAAGAGAGTATTCGCCCCATTTGAATGCCAGTCTGACTGGCATTCAGTACCTTTAACGATGACTGACTGAGAGAGAAGCCTATGTTTGGTGGAAAAGGCGGCCTGGGTAACCTGATGAAGCAGGCCCAGCAGATGCAAGAGAAAATGCAGAAGATGCAGGAAGAGATCGCTCAGCTGGAAGTAACCGGCGAATCCGGCGCGGGTCTGGTGAAAGTGACCATTAACGGCGCGCACAACTGCCGCCGTGTGGAGATCGACCCAAGCCTGCTGGAAGACGACAAAGAGATGCTCGAAGATCTGGTGGCTGCCGCGTTCAACGACGCCGCGCGCCGTATCGAAGAGACCCAGAAAGAGAAGATGGCTTCCGTTTCTGCCGGTATGCAACTGCCGCCAGGCTTCAAGATGCCGTTCTGATGCAAACCAGCCCGCTGTTAACTCAGCTTATGGAAGCGCTGCGCTGTCTGCCGGGCGTCGGCCCGAAGTCAGCGCAGCGCATGGCGTTTACCCTGCTGCAGCGCGATCGCAGCGGCGGGATGCGCCTGGCGCAGGCGCTGACGCGTGCGATGTCGGAGATCGGCCACTGCGCCGATTGCCGCACCTTCACCGAGCAGGAGGTGTGCAATATCTGCAGCAACCCGCGTCGCCAGGAAAACGGCCAGATCTGCGTGGTAGAGAGTCCGGCGGACATCTATGCCATTGAGCAGACCGGGCAGTATTCCGGCCGCTACTTCGTGCTGATGGGGCACCTGTCGCCGCTCGACGGCATCGGGCCTGATGACATCGGGCTCGATCGCCTGGAGCAACGGCTGGAGGCGGAGTCGATCACCGAGGTGATCCTCGCCACCAACCCGACCGTTGAGGGCGAGGCGACGGCCAACTACATCGCGGAGCTGTGCGCGCAGTATGGCGTCGACGCCAGCCGAATCGCCCACGGCGTGCCGGTGGGCGGCGAGCTGGAGATGGTCGACGGCACCACGCTGTCCCACTCCCTGGCCGGTCGCCACAAGATTACTTTCTGAACAAATGGAGGCGGCCTTCGCCGCCTCCGCTTGAAAAATTTCCCCGCTGTCCCCATCTCCCACTCAACGGTTTTTTACCCATTTAAAATGGCATTGTTGAGGTTGAATCAGATGAAAGGACAAGAAACTCGTGGTTTTCAGTCAGAAGTAAAGCAGCTTCTGCACCTGATGATCCATTCCCTCTATTCCAACAAAGAAATCTTTCTGCGTGAGCTGATTTCCAACGCCTCTGATGCGGCCGATAAGCTGCGTTTCCGCGCGCTGTCGCAGCCGGATTTGTATGAGGGAGACGGCGAGCTGCGCGTGCGGGTTTCGTTTGATAAAGACAACCGCACCCTGACCATCGCCGATAACGGTATCGGTATGAACCGGGAAGAGGTTATCGACCATCTCGGCACCATCGCCAAATCCGGCACCAAAGCGTTCCTCGAATCGATGGGTTCCGACCAGGCGAAGGATAGCCAGCTGATCGGTCAGTTCGGCGTCGGCTTCTATTCGGCCTTCATCGTGGCGGACAAAGTGACCGTGCGTACCCGTGCGGCGGGCGACAAGCCGGAAAACGGCGTGTTCTGGGAATCCGCCGGCGAAGGCGAATATACCGTAGCTGATATCACCAAAGCCGATCGCGGCACCGAAATCACCCTGCATCTGCGCGAAGGCGAAGATGATTTCCTCAACGACTGGCGCGTGCGCTCTATCATCAGCAAGTATTCCGACCATATCGCGCTGCCGGTTGAGATTGAAAAACGGGAAGAGAAAGACGGCGAAACCGTGATTTCGTGGGAAAAAATCAACAAGGCGCAGGCCCTGTGGACCCGCAGCAAATCCGAAGTTAACGACGACGAATACAAAGAGTTTTATAAGCATATCGCTCACGACTACAGCGACCCGCTGACCTGGAGCCACAACCGCGTGGAAGGTAAGCAGGAGTACACCAGCCTGCTGTATATCCCGTCGCAGGCGCCGTGGGATATGTGGAACCGCGATCATAAACACGGCCTGAAGCTGTACGTCCAGCGTGTGTTCATCATGGACGACGCCGAGCAGTTTATGCCGAACTACCTGCGCTTCGTGCGCGGCCTGATCGATTCCAACGATCTGCCGCTGAACGTCTCCCGTGAAATCCTGCAGGACAGCAGCGTGACCCGCAACCTGCGCACCGCGCTGACCAAACGCGCGCTGCAGATGCTGGATAAGCTGGCGAAAGACGACGCTGAAAAATACCAAACCTTCTGGAAACAGTTCGGCCTGGTGCTGAAAGAGGGCCCGGCGGAAGATCCGAGCAACCAGGAAGCGATCGCCAAACTGCTGCGTTTCGCAACCACCCATACCGACTCCTCCGCGCAGACCGTATCGCTGGAAGAGTATGTCTCACGCATGAAAGAAGGTCAGGAGAAGATCTACTACATCACAGCCGACAGCTATGCGGCGGCGAAGAGCAGCCCGCACCTCGAGCTGCTGCGTAAGAAAGGGATCGAAGTGCTGCTGCTCTCCGATCGCATCGACGAGTGGATGATGAGCTACCTGACCGAGTTCGACGGCAAAGCGTTCCAGTCTGTCGCTAAAGCCGACGAGTCGCTGGACAAGCTGGCGGATGAAGTAGACGAGTCCACCAAAGAAGCCGAAAAAGCGCTGGAGCCGTTCGTTGAGCGGGTGAAAAACCTGCTTGGCGACCGGGTGAAAGAGGTGCGTCTGACCCATCGTCTGACCGACACCCCGGCGATTGTCACCACCGACGCCGACGAGATGAGCACTCAGATGGCGAAGCTGTTCGCGGCAGCGGGCCAGGCGGCGCCGGAAGTGAAATACATCTTCGAACTGAACCCGGCGCATCAGCTGGTGAAACGCGCGGCCGATACCCAGGACGACGCGCAGTTCGGCGAATGGGTGGAACTGCTGCTGGATCAGGCGCTGCTGGCCGAGCGCGGCACGCTGGAAGATCCGAACCAGTTTATCCGCCGTATGAACCAGCTGCTGGCTTCCTGACGCGAACCTGAACGAGTAGCCCGGCCGAGCGACGCGACGCCGGGAACGGGATAAATGCCCCGTCTGAGCGATGTGCTCAGGCGGGGCATTTCACATTAGATTGCATAAAATATCTCACCATTAACCGTTTCAGCCGCACCGCCTTCCTTGAGCCATCGCCGTTCTGGTGGTATGGTTTAGCGTTTTTGAAAAATTGAATCGACTTTTGAGGGGATTTTCGTAATGCGTATTATTCTGCTTGGCGCTCCGGGCGCGGGTAAAGGAACTCAGGCTCAGTTCATCATGGAGAAATACGGTATTCCGCAAATCTCCACCGGCGATATGCTGCGCGCGGCGGTAAAATCCGGCTCTGAGCTCGGTAAGCAAGCGAAAGACATTATGGACGCTGGCAAGCTGGTGACCGATGAGCTGGTCATCGCGCTGGTGAAAGAGCGTATCGCCCAGGAAGATTGCCGTAACGGCTTCCTGCTGGACGGCTTCCCGCGCACCATTCCGCAGGCTGACGCCATGAAAGAGGCGGGCATTACCGTTGATTACGTGCTGGAATTCGACGTGCCGGACGAACTGATCGTCGACCGCATCGTTGGCCGTCGCGTCCACGCGGCATCCGGTCGCGTATACCACATCAAATTCAATCCGCCGAAGGTGGAAGGCAAAGACGACGTGACCGGCGAAGAGCTGACCACCCGTAAAGACGATCAGGAAGAGACCGTGCGTAAGCGTCTGGTAGAATACCATCAGATGACAGCGCCGCTGATCGGCTACTACACCAAAGAAGCGCAGGCGGGCAACACCAAATACGCCAAAGTCGACGGCACCAAAGCGGTAGCTGACGTGCGCGCCGAACTGGAAAAAATCCTCGGCTGATAAAGCCTTTTCTCATCCTGCTGCGGCAGGATGAGAACTCCTCTCATTTCTACCTTTTGCTATGATTGGTTCCGTTTAGCGCCATTTCAGCTACAATTGGCTGCGATTCAAATGGTTAAGAGGCGGTAATGCATCAGACGAAAACAGGTATCTTGCTGGCCAATTTAGGCACTCCCGATGCGCCCACCCCCGGGGCGGTGAAGCGCTATCTGCGACAATTCCTCAGCGACAAACGGGTGGTGGATACGTCTCGTCTGCTATGGTGGCCGCTGCTGCGCGGCGTCATACTGCCGATTCGCTCCCCGCGCGTGGCGAAGCTCTATCAGTCCGTGTGGATGGAAGAGGGATCGCCGCTGATGGTGTATAGTCGTCGCCAGCAGCAGGCGCTGGCTGCCAGGCTGCCGGATACCCCGGTGGCGCTGGGCATGAGCTATGGTTCACCGTCACTGGCCAGCGCGGTGGATGACTTACTGGCGCAGGGGGTGGAGCACATCGTGGTGCTGCCGCTGTATCCGCAATATTCCTGCTCGACGGTGGCCGCCGTCTGGGACGAACTGGCGCGGATTCTGGCGAAAAAGCGCGCCATTCCGGGTATCTCGTTTATTCGCGACTATGCCGAACATCCGGACTATATCCATGCGCTGGCGGCCAGCGTGCGCGCTTCCTTCGCTGTCCATGGGGAACCGGATCTGCTGCTGCTCTCCTATCATGGGATCCCGCAGCGCTATGCCAACCAGGGCGATGATTATCCTCAGCGCTGTCGCGATACGACGCGGGAACTGGTTTCCGCGCTGGGGCTGCCGCCGGAGCGGGTGATGATGACTTTCCAGTCGCGCTTTGGCCGGGAACCCTGGCTGACCCCGTACACCGATGAAACGCTAAAGATGCTCGGCGAGAAAGGGACGAAGCATATTCAGGTGCTGTGCCCGGGGTTTGCCGCCGACTGTCTCGAAACGCTGGAAGAAATCGCCGTCCAGAACCGGGAAATATTCCTCGAAGCAGGCGGCAAGCAATATGAATATATTCCGGCGCTTAATGCGGACGCAGCGCATATTGAGATGATGGTCAATCTGACGGCGCCTTATCGCTGATCGCGCGCAGGGCGGGGAATATGCTACTATTTCCCGCTTGTTCCCTGTTATTTAAGCGCCACTATGAAATTTCCCGGTAAACGCAAATCTAAACACTATTTTCCCGTTAACGCCCGCGATCCGCTGCTGCAGCAAATTCAGCCGGAGAATGAATCCAGCGTCTCCTGGGTGGTCGGTATCGACCAGACGCTGGTGGATATCGAAGCGAAAGTGGATGAGGCGTTTATCGTGCGCTACGGCCTGAGCGCGGGCCATTCGCTGGTGATTGAAGATGACGTCGCCGAGGCGCTGTACCAGGAGCTGGTGCGCAACAATCTCATTACCCATCAGTTTGCCGGCGGCACCATCGGCAATACCATGCACAACTACTCGGTGCTGGCGGACGATCGCTCGGTGCTGCTTGGCGTGATGTGCAGCAATATCGAAATCGGCGGCTATGCCTATCGTTACCTGTGCAATACCTCCAGCCGCACCGATCTGAACTATCTGCAGGGCGTCGACGGCGCCATTGGCCGCTGCTTTACCCTGATCGGTGACAGCGGCGAGCGCACCTTCGCCATCAGCCCGGGCCACATGAACAAGCTGCGTCCGGAAAGCATTCCGGAAGCGGTGATCGCCGGCGCCTCGGCGCTGGTGCTGACCTCTTACCTGGTCCGCTGCAAGCCGGGCGAGCCGATGCCGGACGCGACGATGAAGGCTATTGAGTATGCCAAAAAGCACGATGTGCCGGTGGTGTTAACCCTCGGAACCAAATACGTGATTGCCGATAACCCGGCGTGGTGGCAGGAGTTCCTGCAGGAGCATGTCTCTATTCTGGCAATGAACGAAGAGGAAGGGGAAGCGCTGACCGGCTTTGCCGATCCGCTGTCAGCGGCGAATAAGGCGCTGGACTGGGTCGACCTGGTGCTGTGCACCGCCGGCCCGGCGGGCCTGTATATGGCGGGCTTCACCGAAGAAGAGGCGAAGCGGAAAACCCAGCATCCGCTGCTGCCGGGGGCGATCCCGGAGTTTAACCAGTTTGAATTCAGCCGCGCGATGCGTCACCAGGATTGCGTTAATCCGCTGCGCATATATTCCCATATCGCTCCCTATATGGGCGGCCCCGAGAAGATCATGAACACCAACGGCGCAGGCGACGGCGCGCTGGCGGCGCTGCTGCATGACATCACCGCCAATAACTACCACCGCAATAACGTCCCCAACTCCAGCAAGCACAAATGCAAATGGCTGACCTACTCCTCGCTGGCGCAGGTGTGTAAATATGCCAACCGCGTGAGCTATCAGGTGCTGAACCAGCACTCGCCGCGTTTAACCCGCGGCCTGCCGGAGCGTGAGGACAGCCTGGAAGAGGCGTACTGGGATCGGTAAGCGCGTCCCTCTCCCGGCGGGGAGAGGGCAGTACATCAGCCGGTGACCACTTCGCCGGCCGGTGGCGTTTCCAGAAGCCGCAGCATGGCGCGGGCAATTTCCCGTTCGCCCATCACCACCTGATTGGCTCCGCGATCGATAATGTAGTCCACTTCGTCATCATAATGGGCGCGGGCGATAATCTCGATATTCGGACATTTTTCCCGTGCGGAAGCGACAATCTCTCCGGCCTCGTAGCCGTTAGGGATTGTCAGCAGCAGCCAGCGGGCGCAATCGAGATGCGCCAGCTCCATGATCTCTTCATTGGCGGCATTGCCGAGCACCGCGCTGATCCCGCGCTCGCGTAGCTCATCCACGCGGGTGCGCGAGGTTTCAACCACCACCAGCGGGATCCCCTGGGCCATCAGCTTCTCGCCCAGCAGGCTGCCGACGCGGCCGAAGCCGACCAACAGCGCGTGGTTGCAGATATCGACCGGCACCTGCTTCTCGTCTTCCAGGACCTCTTCCAGCGTCTGCTCGTCGAGGGTTTCGGTTTTATCGAGATATTTTTCCAGCAGGGTAAACAGCACCGGGTTGAGCATAATTGAGATGATCGCCCCGGCCAGCACCAGATTTTGTCCGGCCTGCGGCAGCAGGTTAAGCGCCATTCCCAGGCCGGCGAGAATAAAGGCAAACTCGCCAATCTGCGCCAGGCTGGCGGCGATGGTCAGCGCGGTGCGCGGCGAGTGACCAAACATCCGCACAAGGAAAAAGGCGGCTGCGGATTTACCAAAGATAATAATCGCCAGCGTCGCCAGCACCGCCAGCGGCTGTTGGACCAGCACCATCGGGTCAAACAGCATGCCGACGGAGACGAAGAACAGCACCGCGAAGGCGTCGCGCAGCGGCAGGGTGTCATGGGCGGCGCGGTGGCTGAGCTCGGATTCGTTAAGCACCATGCCGGCAAAGAAGGCGCCGAGGGCAAAAGAGACATCAAACAGCTCCACGGCGCCGAAGGCGATGCCCAGCGCCAGGGCCAGCACCGACAGAGTGAACAGCTCGCGTGAGCCGGTGGCGGCGCTGCGCGACATGATCCACGGCACCAGCCGGCGGCCGACCAGCATCATAATGGCGATAAAGGCCACCACTTTGCCAATGGTGATCCCGAGGTCGAGGGCCAGGGACGCGAAGCCGACGTTGCCTTTCTCCGCCATACCGGCAATCGCCGGCAGCAGGACCAGCGTCAGGACCATCACCAGGTCTTCCACAATCAGCCAGCCGATGGCGATTTGCCCGCGCTGGCTGTCAATCAGTTGTCGTTCCTCCAGCGCGCGCAGCAGCACTACGGTACTGGCGGTGGAGAGGCACAGGCCAAAGACGATGCCGGTCATCAGCGACCAGCCGAGGGCGGCGGAGAGCGCCATACCCAGCAGCGTCGCCACGGCTATCTGGGCGATAGCCCCGGGGATGGCGATCGATTTTACCGCCATCAGGTCTTTAAGTGAGAAATGCAGCCCGACGCCGAACATCAGCAGAATGACGCCAAGTTCCGCCAGTTCCGGAGCCAGTTTGGTGTCAGCAACAAAGCCAGGGGTGAAAGGTCCGGCCAGCACGCCCGCTAAGAGATATCCCACCAGAGGAGAAATACGTAGCTTATTGGCAATCATGCCGAGAATAAAGGCGAGCACGAGGCCGCCGACAATGGTGGTGATAAGCGGTGTTGCGTGGTGCATTCCGTCTCCTTTCCAGTGGTGTATCGGTCCATTTTGCTACCCTGTCCGGGTAATAGTTTATGACAAAAACGTTCACTTTGTTTATGAATAATTCTTGAGTTGTGCAAAAAAATGCAATTAGCCGATGAAAAGGCACAGAAGGGAAAATGGCGGGGGGAAATCGTGGAACAGGCTGATGACACAAGGGTTAACGGCGGCCAGGGTTGCACTTTGGCCGCCGAATAATCAGGCTTTTTGCCGGTTATCAGGAAGGAATATCGTCAGGAATCCCAGCAGCGGCAGGAAGGCGCAGATTTTATAAACCAGATCGATGCTGGTATGGTCCGCCAGCAGGCCTAACACCGCGGCGCCAAGGCCGCCCATGCCAAAGGCGAAGCCGAAAAACAGGCCAGAAACCATGCCGATGCGTCCCGGCAGCAGTTCCTGCGCATAGACCAGAATAGCGGAAAAGGCCGAGGCGAGGATAAAACCAATGATCACCGTTAAAATCCCCGTCCATTCAAGGCTGGCGTAGGGTAAAACAAGGGTGAAAGGCGCTACGCCGAGGATAGAACCCCAAATCACATACTTACGCCCAATTTTATCGCCAACAGGCCCGCCAATCACCGTCCCGGCAGCCACTGCGAACAGGAAGGCAAACAGATGAAGCTGGGCGTTTTGCACCGTTAAGCCGAATTTATGCATCAGATAAAAGGTGTAATAGCTGCTAATGCTCGCCATATAGAAATATTTCGAGAAAATCAGCATCAGCAGAATGCCTACCGCCAGAATGACCTTCTTGCGCGGCAGCGGATTAACGATGGCCGGTTTCGGTTTGCCCTTATTCATTCGATGCTGCGCGGCATACCAGCGGCTGATTTGCGACAGCACGACAATAGCCAACAGAGCGGCCAGCACAAACCAGGCGACGTTGCCTTTGCCGTACGGGGCGATGATCACCGCCGCCAGCAATGGGCCAAGCGAGCTGCCGAAGTTGCCGCCCACCTGGAACAGCGACTGGGCCAGGCCGTGACGGCCGCCGGAGGCCATCCGCGCTACGCGGGACGATTCCGGATGGAAAACCGAGGAGCCGGTACCTACCAGCGCGGCGGCCAGCAGCACCATGCCGAAGCTACCGGCCAGCGCGAGGAGAATCAAACCGCAGAGGGTGAAGCACATGCCCACCGGCAGCGACCACGGCATCGAGCGTTTATCGGTGATGTAGCCAATCACCGGCTGGAATAGCGATGAGGTGAGCTGGAAGGTCAGGGTGATCATGCCGATCTGCACGAAGGTAAGGGAGAACTCCGCCTGCAGCAGCGGGTAGATAGCGAGAATAAGCGACTGGATCATATCGTTAAGCAAATGGGACAGGCTGATCGCGCCTAAGATGCCAAACGAGGTGCGTGCTTTTTGCGGCGGCGCAGCGGGGCCGGACAAGGGTTGAGCGGTCTGATTGATTGCCATAGGTTCACGTCACTTTTTTATATAGCTTTCGTCTTTTGTCCGCCATGGCGACTGCCCTGATTTTCCCGGCTACTGCATGGGAAATATGACGAACGGGCTGACGCAATGCCATACAACGCGAAGGCGTATAGAGGATGCAGGTAGAATTATTATCCAACTAACATACCTGCTGATAAGGTTTGAAGGAAGTCGCAATTCTGAAAACATATTTGTCAACGCGACTAACTCGCTATACTTTCGGCACTTGGGATTAAGTCAGGGAGTGAAGCATGCATTATTTCAAACACAGCGTAGCGCTGGCGCTATTCGCCGCTTTATCGCTGGGCAGCCTGTCGGCACAGGCCTATGAGCAGGATAAAACCTATAAAATTACCATCCTGCACACCAACGATCACCACGGCCATTTCTGGCGCAATGACTACGGCGAATATGGCCTGGCGGCGCAGAAAACGCTGGTCGATGGCATCCGGAAAGAGGTGGCGGCGGAAGGGGGAAGCGTCCTGCTGTTATCCGGCGGCGATATTAATACCGGCGTACCGGAGTCTGATTTACAGGATGCAGAGCCCGATTTTCGCGGCATGAACCTGATCGGCTACGACGCGATGGCGGTGGGAAACCATGAATTCGATAATCCGCTGAGCGTACTGCGCCAGCAGGAAAAGTGGGCTAAGTTCCCGTTCCTGTCGGCCAATATTTATCAGAAAAGCACCGGCGAACGGCTGTTCAAACCCTGGGCGTTGTTTAAGCGCGGTGGGCTGAAAATCGCGGTGATTGGCTTAACCACCGACGATACGGCCAAGATTGGCAATCCGGAATATTTCACCGATATCGAATTCCGCAAACCGGCGGAAGAAGCGAAGCTGGTTATCCAGGAGCTGCAGCAGAATGAAAAGCCGGACGTGATCCTGGCCACCACCCATATGGGCCATTACGACAATGGCAACCACGGCTCTAACGCGCCGGGCGACGTTGAAATGGCGCGGAGTTTACCTGCGGGATCGCTGGCGATGATCGTCGGCGGTCATTCGCAGGATCCGGTATGCATGGCGGCGGAAAATAAAAAGCAGGTCGATTATGTGCCAGGCACCCCGTGTGCTCCGGATCGTCAGAACGGCATCTGGATCGTCCAGGCGCATGAGTGGGGCAAATACGTCGGCCGCGCCGATTTTGAGTTCCGCAACGGCGAGATGAAGCTGGTGCACTATCAGCTGATCCCGGTCAACCTGAAGAAAAAAGTGACTTACGATAACGGCCAAAGCGAGCGGGTGCTGTATACGCCGCAGATCGCCGAGAACCCGCAGATGATGTCGCTGCTGACGCCGTTCCAGAACAAAGGCAAGGCGCAGCTGCAGGTCAAAATCGGCAGCGTGAATGGTCATCTGGAGGGCGACCGCAGTAAAGTGCGCTTTGTGCAGACCAATATGGGCCACCTGCTGCTGGCGGCGCAAATGGCGCGCAGCAACGCGGATTTCGCGGTGATGAGCGGCGGCGGGATCCGCGACTCCATTGAGGCGGGGGATATCACCTACAAAGATGTGATGAAGGTCCAGCCGTTCGGCAATGTGCTGACCTATGTCGATATGAGCGGCAAGGAGGTAGTGGATTACCTGACCGCCGTCGCGCAGATGAAGCCGGATTCCGGCGCTTATCCGCAGTTTGCCAACGTCAGTTTCGTGGCCAAAGACGGTAAGCTGAACGATCTGAAAATCAAAGGCGAACCGGTGGATCCGGCGAAGACCTATCGGATGGCGACGCTGAGCTTTAACGCCACCGGCGGCGATGGCTATCCGAACATCGCCGATAAACCCGGGTATGTGAATACCGGCTTTATCGATGCCGAAGTGCTGAAAGAGTATATCGAGAAGAACTCGCCGCTGGATGCCGCCGCCTATGAGCCGAAAGGCGAGGTGAGCTGGCAGTAAGCCTGGGCTTCAGGTTGGCTATTTCCCCGGTGGCGCTACGCTTACCGGGGCTACAAGTTGGGTATCCCGGATAAGGCGCGTGCGCCGCTATCCGGGATCGTTTTATCAATCGCGGCGGGCGATATCGGCGAACTTCGCATCGAGAAGCTGCGCCAGATCGCTGGCCGCCAGCTCAATATCCAGCCCGCGTTTGCCGCCGGAAATATAGATGGTGGCAAATTCCTGCGCCGGGGCGTCAATCACCGTCGGCAGGCGCTTCTTCTGCCCCAGCGGACTGATGCCGCCCACCAGATAGCCGGTGATACGCTGCGCCACCATCGGGTCGGCCATGTCGACTTTCTTAGCGCCCAGCGCTTTCGCCACTTTCTTCAAATCCAGCTGCCCGGCGACCGGAGTGACGGCCACCGCCAGATGCTTCATATCGCCGTTCACGGCGACCAGCAAGGTCTTGTAAACCTGGTCGGCATTGAGGCCGAGCTTGCGCACCACTTCATCTCCGAAGTTGGTCTCATTGGGATCGTGATCGTAACTGTGGATCTGAAAGGAAATTTTGTTTTTTTCGAGTAATTTAACGGCGGGAGTCATAGCTATCCTTCTTACCAACCGGTTTTGCGTGACGTCAGAATACGCCCGCAGGTTGTCTAAAAAATAGTACCATCTTGCGCAATAGTGTTGGCAGTGATGGTCACTTTGAGCGACAATCAGACGATCCGGGATGCAAATCCCGGGATAATAATAATGATGAAATTCCTCTTTGACGGGCCAATAGCAATATTGGCCATTTTTTTTATGTCAGCATATCCGGCAGATTCCCTTCGCCATACAGGTGCAGCGCGCCGACGGCAACCACGTAGCGCCCCGGCGGCAAGGCCAGCAGCGTCTCGCGCCAGGCGAGGTTGCGCTGGTGCATCAGCACATCATATAAAGACTGGCTAAAGGTCGTCGGCAGCGATACCGCGCCGCGCGACGGCGGTTGCTCCAGCCACCAGCCGATCATGACCTGCAGTAAACGGGCGTTGGTGCGCCAGTGGGTCAGCGTATCCTCCAGCAGCGCCATCCCCCCGTCGGGCAGATCGCGCAGCAGCGCGATTTGGCTGTCGGCGCCTTCCAGCTCCATCACCGCTATGTTGCTCTCGCGGGCGGCCATCAGCAACTGATAATCGATGCCGTAATCCGGTCGCAGCCCCAGCTTCTGCGCCTGGGTGGCCTGCAGGACCATCGCCACCTGCCACAGCGGCTGGCTGTCGAACAGCCCGACCGACAGGCCCAGCTCGCCGGCTCGCGCCTCTAGCTCGCTCAGCTGCGCATCGCTCAGGCGTTCCGCCAGCGGTGGGTAAGTGGGGAGATTGCTAAACGGGGTTTCATTGCCGCTGATATCGGCCTCGACGATTAACGCATCGGCCTGGCGTATTTTTTTCCAGAAGCTTCGCCGGCGGCGGCGCCATGTCGCGGGTGCCCATATGGATACTGCCGACGAGGTGCAAATAGCGTTCGCCGGGCAGGACGATATCCATCGCAGGCCAGGAATAAGACGAGCCGACGGCGGCTCGCCACAGCATTTTTATCCGGTTTAACAGGCCCATACGCGCTCCGAAGTGTGAGGACTTCATGCTAGCGCATATGGTGATACACGTCACCCTTCCGGCGGGCTTTTCTTGTCCCGGCAAAAAAACGGGCGCCGAACAACGTCGGCGCCCGTTTCATCTGACGGCGTTTACTCTTTTGGTTTAAAGCGCAGCAGGCGGTTGGCGTTACTCACCACGGTGATCGACGACAGCGCCATCGCCGCGCCGGCGACCACCGGGTTGAGCAGGGTGCCGGTCAGCGGCCAGAGGATCCCGGCGGCAATCGGGATACCCAGCGAGTTGTAGACAAACGCGCCCAGCAGGTTCTGCTTCATATTGCGTAACGTTGCTTTCGAAATCGCCAGCGCATCGGCCACGCCGTGAAGACTATGGCGCATCAGGGTGATCGCCGCGGTTTCAATAGCGACATCGCTGCCGCCGCCCATGGCGATCCCGACATCCGCCTGGGCCAGCGCCGGGGCGTCGTTAATCCCATCGCCAACCATCGCCACTTTGTGCCCCTGGCTCTGCAGACGCTTAATGGCATCGGCTTTACCGTCCGGCAGCACGCCGGCGATCACTTCATCAATGCCGGCTTCTTTGGCGATAGCCTTCGCGGTGGTGGGGTTATCCCCGGTAAGCATCACCAGCCGGTAGCCCTGCCGATGCAAACGCGCCAGGGCGTCGACGCTGTCTTCGCGCAGCGGGTCGCGGATGGCGAACAGCGCGGCGGCCTGACCATCCACCGCCAGCAGCACCGGCGTGGCGCCGCGTGAGGCCTGGGCTGTCATCTCGCTTTCCACCTCGGCGGTATTGATATGCTGCTCGTTGAGCAGCGCCTGGTTACCGAGCAGCAGACGATGACCTTCCGCCTCGCCGCTGACGCCAAGGCCGCGCAGGGTGCGGAAGCCGCTGACTTCCGGCAATGGGCCGTCGGCAGCTTTATCAAGGATCGCTCGCGCCAGCGGATGGCTTGAGCCCTGCTCCAGCGCGGCGGCAAGACGCAGCGCGGTATGCTCATCAACGCCAGCGAAAGTTTTCACCGCCACCACCTGCGGCTTGCCTTCGGTCAGGGTGCCGGTTTTATCGAACACCAGGGTGTCGAGTTCACTGGCGCGCTGCAGCGCATCGGCATCGCGCACCAGCACGCCATACTCCGCCGCCCGGCCAACGCCGGAGATAATCGACATCGGCGTCGCCAGGCCTAAGGCGCACGGACAGGCGATAATCAGTACCGTGGTGGCAATGACCAGGGTATAGACGATCTGCGGCGCCGGGCCGAAGAAGTACCAGATCGCAGCGCTAATCAGCGCAATGACGACCACCGCCGGAACAAATACGGCGGAGATTTTATCCGCCAGCTGGCCGATCTCCGGTTTGCTGCTCTGCGCCTGGCGCACCATGCGGATAATTCTTGCCAGCGTGGTCTGGCTGCCGACGGCGCTGGCGGTAAACAGCACGCTGCCATCCTGCACCACGGTCCCGGCGTGAATGGCGTCGCCATCGCCTTTTTGCTGCGGCACCGGTTCGCCGGTGAGCATCGCTTCATCAAACCAGGCTTCGCCCTGGCTTATCATGCCGTCGACCGGGACGCGGTCGCCGGTAGTCAGGCGCAGCGTCATGCCGGCCTGAACTTCCGCGAGCGGCAGATCTTTCTCGCCCTCGGGCGTGACGACCCGCGCCGAAGGCGGCGTCAGGTCGAGCAGTTTTTCCAGCGCTTTCGAGGAGCGCTGACGCGCGCGGGCCTCCAGCATATGGCCGAGGTTAATCAGGCCGATAATCATCGCGCTGGCTTCGTAATAGAGATGGCGGGCTTCCATCGGGAACCACTGCGGCCACAGGTTGACGCTCATCGAGTACAGCCAGGCGACGCCGGTGCCGAGCGCCACCAGCGTATCCATGGTGGCGGTGCCGTTTTTCAGGCTTTTCCACGCGCTGCGGTAGAAGTGGCCGCCGGCGAAGACCATGACGGCGAGGGTGACAAGGCCGATAACCAGCCACAGCGAACGGTTGTCGTCGCTGACCATCATGTTATCGCCGATCATGCCCCAGACCATCACCGGCACGCCGACCAGCAGGGCGACAATCGCCTGCCAGCGAAAACGTTTCATCGTCGCGAGGGCGGTTTCCTGCTGGCGTTCGCGGCGTTGCAGATCGTCTTCGATCGCCTCCGCGCCATAGCCGGCTTTCTCCACCGCCTGCACTAATTCTGCGGCGGACGCACTGCCCATCACTAGCGCCGTGCGTTCCGCCAGGTTAACCCGCGCCTGTGAGACGCCCGGCACCGCGGCAAGCGCGTTTTGTACCCGGGAGACGCAGCTGGCGCAGCTCATGCCGTTGATCAGCAGCTGTTGACTGTCATCTTCGTCATGGGCTGCCGGAAGCTCAGGAGTGGCCGCTGTCA
>OKVS01000355.1_pt1 | contig 16796 bp, 18 predicted proteins | sample 1606911 | NCBI WGS metagenome assembly OKVS01 (sample SAMN03281016, study PRJEB24777) | human gut metagenome | isolation source: fecal sample PR161 from 1 month old female Malay infant, caesarean... | reverse complement strand
CCCTGACGAAAAGCAGGCAATCGTCAAAATTGACGTGTCGAAAAGGCAGCGGATGTGACATGGGTTGTAATTCCGTCACGTAAAATCCATTTGGCTGGAGCCGACGGCAGAATAGTTCAGACTTAACATAATCCCTGACGGAAGCATGCGATGAAACCGGCGATTCTGGTGGTTGATGACGATACGGCAGTGTGCGAGCTGCTGCAGGATGTGCTCAGCGAGCACGTCTTTACGGTGCTCGTCTGCCATAACGGACAGGACGCACTGAACCGGGTTCATCAGGAACCGGGAATTGCCCTGGTCCTGCTGGACATGATGCTGCCGGATATCAACGGCCTGCAGGTCCTGCTGCAGTTGCAAAAGCAACGCCCGGATCTGCCGGTAGTGATGCTTACCGGGCTGGGCAGTGAGTCTGACGTGGTGGTAGGGCTGGAGATGGGTGCCGACGACTACATTGGCAAACCGTTTAATCCGCGTGTGGTGGTCGCCCGGGTTAAAGCCGTGCTCAGGCGTACCGGAGCGCTGGCGGCCGACACGCCCGCGCCACGAGTGGCGGGCATTGCTTTTAATGGCTGGACGCTGGATACCACCCGCTGCGAACTGATCGATCCGCAGCGTAACCCCGTACCGTTGACCCAGGGTGAATACGGCCTGCTACTGGCGCTTACCCAGAACGCCCGCCGGGTACTGAGCCGCGAGCAGCTGCTTGAGCTGACTCACAGCGAAAGTGCCGATGTGTTTGACCGCACCATCGACGTGTTGATCATGCGCCTGCGCCGGAAAATCGAAGCCAATCCGCACCAGCCCGCATTAATCAAAACGATCCGCGGGCTGGGCTACGTCTTTGCCGCCGATGTCTGTCATCCCGATCGGGCGGCATAAGTGCTTACGTTATGGCAGCGACAATAAGCGCGGCGAAAATCGCCGTGATGACCATGTACTTCAGTGCGTAATAGAGCTTCCGATTACGCTTCTTCAGACGCTGACCGCGTTCTCGCCCGGCGTGCACATATTTGAAGATACGGTTAATTCCCCCGGTGTGGTCGTTATCGTCATTGGGGGAGCTGGCCGCTGACATCAGCGTTGTCCCGACCCAGTGGTTAACCGCCTGCGCCCAGCGCCACTTCATCGGACGTTCAATATCGCAGAAGAGAATAATCCGCGTGTAATCCGATTTATTCTCCGCCCAGTGCACGTAAGTTTCATCAAAGATGACAGCCTCACCGTCACGCCAGCTGTGGCGCTGCTGGTCAACCTCTATAAAGCAGCGATCGTCATTTGGCGTGACCAGGCCTAAATGGTAACGAACCGAGCCGGCGTAGGGATCGCGATGCTTGCCGAGCTTCGCGCCCGCCGGGAGTTCGGCAAACATTGCCGCTTTCACGGACGGGATCTCACTCACCAGTTGTGTCGTAACGGGGCACAGGGTCTGAGCCGAGGGATGCGCATCGGCATACCATTTGAGATAAAACCGTTTCCAGCCGCGTTTAAAGAAGGTGTTAAAACCGGCATCGTTATGATTTTGTGCCGCCTTAATATGATCCTGCAAACGCAGCGCCTCTTCGCGAATGACCTCCCAGTTTTCCGTCAGTTTATTTAATTCCGGAAAGCGCTCGGTTTCAAAAAAGGGCTGTCTGGCGGGCAGCGAAGAGAACGCCGTCATAAACATATTGATAGGCGCCATAAAGGTGGAGTGGTCGAAAAGTTGACGGGAAAGCGTCTGTTTTTCTTTGCCGCGCGAATGCGCATAAATAACACTGATAATAAATATAGCGATGATAATTGCTGCGAACATTTTTCCTTGTCCTCTGTATCTCTCATTTCGGAAAAGCGTGTGGGCAATATGTTGCCCACGCCGAATGTGCCAGACGCAGAGAGTGTAGTTCGGCTATGCAAAATTCATAGAACTGTAATCAAAAATCGCAATTTTTGTTAATTTAGGCGTTGCTCTCCTGAATAAAGCGCGTCAATTCCTCCAGCGTTTTTGCTCCATCAATGGCATTCGCGGCCAGCAGGCTTGCCCGGGCGCAGGCATGCGCCAGGTAAATACTCTCTGCCAGCGGCAGCGATTCATGACAGCCATATAAGAAACCGGCACAAAAGGCGTCGCCCGCGCCGACACTGCCAATAATCTCCTCCTGAGTCAGCCTCCATGAGGGGATCCAGCGTCCTTCTTCGTTTGCGGCTTCTCCCCAGGCGCCTTCCGGGCAGTGGATCACCACCCGCTGCCGGACGCCTGCCGCCAGCAGCTGCGCGGCGGCTTCAGCGATGTGGGCAACGTGCGGTGCGTCGTTGCCGTCGCGCATCTCAAGGCCGCTAAATTCTCCGGCTTCCAGTTCGTTAATGACCAGATAATCGAGATGACGCAGGGCAGGGAGGACCAGCGGCTGATAGCGCGGATCGCCCTTACGGGAGACCAGATCGAGCGAGGTTTCATACCCCTGTTCGCGCATCTGCGCCAGCAGCCGTGCGCTGCGGGTGCCGTATTCGTCATCTGGCATATCCAGACTGTCGAGCAGCAGCAGGTAGCCGAGGTGGAAGATTTTCATTGTGCCGTCGAGACGGTCAAACGCGGGGAGATCCAGCAGGCGGTTGGCCCCGGGAGAGTGGAAAAAAGGTGCGCTGTCCGCTGGGGTCGGTCATCACCTGCGACATGGAGGTTGGCGCAAAAGGTGGTGCGCTGTACGCGCTGTCGATTGACGTGATACTGGTCGAGCATTGCCAGAATATAGTCCCCGTCGCTGTCTTCGCCAATCAGCCCCACCGCCTGCAGCGGCAGGCCGACGTGCATTTTCGCCAGCGTCAGCAGGACGTTAAGCGGCGCGCCGCCGGTGGAACGCTCGCTGTGGGTAATTTCTGCCAGCCAGCCGCGTTCCGGCCATTGCACGATCTGGTGAACGTGATCCACCAGCATGTTGCCTGCGGCGATGATGCCTTTGCGTTCCATTATGCCTGCCCCGCGCTGCCGAAGATGCGCATCTGCTCCGCGACCGTATCGGTTATCGCCTCTTCTATTCCCAGCAGCAGCTCGGCAAACTCATCGTAGAGCGGCTGGCGGTTCGCCATGCGCTGCTCCACGGCGGCGAGCGCGGCCTGCGACATCCCGGTATAGAAATTGATTTTATGTATGCCCAGCTCGATGGCGCGGCGGAAGTCGGCATCGCTAATCCCGGAGCCGCCGTGTAAAACCAGCGGCAGCCCCGTCTGCTGACGAATGGCATCCAGGCGCGGGAAATCGAGCTTCGGCTCGCCCCTGTATTTGCCGTGCGCGTTGCCGATAGCCACCGCCAGCGCGTCGATGCCGGTCTTATCGACAAACTCCCGCGCCAGCTGCGGGTCGGTAAAGAACGCTTCATCCGCATGTCCGTACAGCGCGCCGCCTTCATCCCCGCCGACCGCGCCCAGCTCCGCCTCCACCGAGACGCCCACCGCGTGGCACATCTTCACCACTTCCCGGGTCTGGCGAATGTTCTCCTCGTAGCTCAGCGTCGAGCCGTCGAACATCACCGAGCTAAACCCCAGGCGCAGGGCGCGCACGACGGCCTCGAAATGCAGGCCGTGGTCAAGGTTAAGCACCACGGGAATATCGTGACGGGCGGCTTCGAACTTGACCGCTTCGACCAGCGAATCCAGGGACACATACTTAAAGTGCACTTCGGCGATGTTGATGATAAACGGCGAGCGTTCCTGCTTTGCGGCGGCAAACAGCGCGCGCAGGAAATGGGAGTCGAGCACGTTGAACGCGCCCAGCGCGTAGCGGTGTTTCCTGGCGTGCTCAAGACCGTCGGCAAGAGAAATCAGTAGCATCATTCACTCCTTAGCTCCGAAACAGGTTGTACTCGTTGCACAGCACCAGCACCGCCGGTTCGTCTTCTTCGATGTTGTTATAGCGGGCAACGGGCTGCAAAAAGTGGTTGTCGTGCTCGTCGTCATTCACCGACGACACTTCGCCCACCAGCACGTCGCCAAAGCCGCGTTCGCCCCAAAAGCTGTGATACAGGCCGGGCGTGAGACAGATGCTTTCCCCTGGCGTGAGGCGCAGCTGGCTGCCGGGGGCGTGGGTCTGACGGCAGCCGTCGACTGTTACCGTCACGTCGGTGTTTTCGGTCTCTTCATGCGCCCCGGCATTCCATAACTCAATAATCAGATTCCCGCCGCCCCGGTTAATGATGTCTTCCCGCTTGCGCCAGTGAAAATGCATCGGCGTCACCTGGCCGTCGCGCACGTGCATGATTTTTTCGGCGTAGCATTTCTCATACGGCACCCCGTTGGGGGAGCCGTTGCGCAGGGTGAACAGCGTCAGGCCCTGTGCGGCAAAGCTGTTGCCGCCGAAAGCGGTCACGTCCCAGCCGAGCTTGAGGTCAAACACTTCCTGCCACGCGGCCTGGTCAAGCTGCTGCCATTTGGTTGGCGGAAAGCTGGCAAACGGCGGGAGATGCACGTCGTGCATGGAGAAGAACTGCCGCGTGTGGCCGAGGATTTCGTTAATGTCGGAGCGTTTCATGGGGACTCCTTGAAAACAGTTCCCTCTCCCTGTGGAAGAGGGAAAAGGATCATTTAACCGTCCACCCCTTATACGTGCCGACGTTCTTTTTATCGATCATCGTCACCGGGATCAGCACAGGCGCTTTCGGCGCAGGTTTGCCCTGCAGAATGTCATAGCCGATCTCCACCGCCTTCGCCGCCATCACCTGCGGATCCTGCGCCGGGGTCGCCACAAACAGGGAGTTTTCGCGCTTCAGCGCCTCTTCACCGTCCGGCGATCCATCCACGCCAACGATAAAGAACTCGTTGCGCTGGGCCTGTTTCGCCGCCAGATCGGCGCCGATCGCGGTCGGATCGTTAATCGCGAATACGCCGTCGATCTTCGGATTGGCCGCCAGCAGAGAGGTCATCACTTCCAGCCCGCCTTCACGACTGCCTTTGGCATTCTGGTTGTCCGAGAGCACCTTGATGTCCGGATGTTTTTTGAATTCCGTCTGGCAGCCTTCCACGCGGTTCTGCACCGCGGAGACCGGCGGTCCGTTGATGATCACCACGTTGCCTTTGCCTTTCAGGCGGTCGGTAATGTACTTACAGGCCATTTCCCCCGCCTGGGTATTATCGGAGGTGATGGTCGCATCGGCCCCTTCCGCCGCCACGTCCACCGCCACGACCACGATCCCCGCTTCTTTGGCTCGCTTCACCGCCGGGCCGATCCCTTTGGAATCCGCAGCGTTGAGGATGATCATGTCCACCTTCGCGGCGATGAAGTTATCGATCTGCGACACCTGCTGACCCAGATCGTAACCGCTGGAAACCAGCGTCACCTTGACGTTATCGCCTGCCAGCTTGCGCGCTTCCAGCTCGGCACCTTTGGTGATCTGCACGAAGAACGGGTTAGCCAGGTCGCCCACCGTCACGCCGATGGACTTCAAATCTTTTGCCTGCGCAAACGGCGTTGCGGCCAGCAGGGCGCCAGCACAGAGCGCGGTCACTAAGGGTTTCAAACGCATCTTGTCTTCCTCGCTTGTAGGGTATTGTTGTTATGCACTTTGATGGTGTCGGGTACGGTATTTGTCGATCAGCACCGCTATGATGATCACCGCCCCTTTGATCACCAGCTGCCAGAAGTAGGAGACGCCCATCAGCGTCATACCGTTGTTGAGGGTGGCGATGATCAGCGCCCCCACCAGCGTGCCGGTGATCGTGCCGATCCCGCCGACGAAGCTGGTGCCGCCGAGGATCACCGCCGCAATCGCATCCAACTCGTAACCCGTGCCGAGGTTGCCGTTGGCGCTGTAGAGGCGCGAGGCGCTCATCACCCCGCCGAGGCCGGAGAGCAGGCCGCTCATGCCGTAGACAAACAGCAGCACCAGCCAGACCTTGATGCCGGTTAAGCGCGCCGCCTGCATGTTGCCGCCGACCGCGTAGATATGAACGCCGAGCGTGGTGCGGCGCAGGATGAACCAGCAGATAGCGATGACCGCCAGGGCAATGACGACGAGCCACGGAATCGGGCCGAGATAGTTATTGCCGATCCACTCGAAGCTGATGCTGGAGTTAATCACCGTGGTGCCGTCCGCCAGCAGATACGCCGCGCCTCGCAGCGCCGTATAGGTGCCGAGCGTGACGATAAACGGCGGCAGCCCGGCGAAGGCCACCAGCGCGCCGTTGAACAGCCCCAGCACCATGCCGAGCATCAGCGCCGCCGGAATGGAGAGCATCGCGAATTCAGGAATAAGCGAGACCACCATCGCCGCCACCGCCGTGGTGCCGAGAATCGAGCCCACGGAGAGGTCAATCCCGCCGGTCAGAATGATGAAGGTCATCCCCGCCGCCAGCACGATGTTGATCGACGCCTGACGGGTAATGTTGAGCAGGTTACTTTCGGTAAAGAAGTTCGGGGCGATAAAGCCAAACACCGCCACAATCAGGATTAAAATCGGCAAAATGCCGACCGTTTGCATCAGATCGCTCATCAGCATTTTTTTGGCGGAGGCGGATTTCGCCACCTGCTGCGGATGGGTTGGAGTTGTCATGATTGCACCGCCTGATGATGTGTGTCGTTCACGCCGGTTGCCAGCGTCATAATATTTTCCTGAGAGATGTCGCGCCCGTGCAGTTCACCCGCAATGCTGCCTTCCCGCATTACGTACACCCGGTCGCTCATGCCTACCACTTCCGGCAGCTCGCTGGAGATCATCAGAATCGCCACCCCCTTGCGCGCCATCTGGTTCATGATGCGGTAGATCTCGCTTTTGGCACCGACGTCCACCCCGCGCGTGGGTTCGTCGAGAATCAGAATGCGCGGGCCAATCGCCACCCAGCGGGAGATCAGCAGCTTTTGCTGGTTGCCGCCGGAGAGCCCGCCCGCGCGCACCTGAGAATGGGGCACGCGGATGTTAAGCAGGGCGATAGCATCATCGGAAATGGACTGGGCTTTTTTGCGGTTAAGCATGCCGAAGGTGGCGTCGCGCTCCAGCGTCGCCATGGTGATGTTCTCCTGCGCCGCCAGCTCCAGAAACAGCCCCTGCTCCTTGCGGTTCTCGGTGAGAAAACCAATCCCGTTTTCAATGGCCGCGCGCGGGGAGTGGATCACCACCGGCTCGCCGTCCACCTCAATCATCCCGCCGGTGGCCTTGCGCACGCCGAAAATCAACTGCGCCAGCTCGGAGCGTCCGGCCCCGACCAGCCCCGCCAGCCCGACGATTTCACCGGAGCGCACCTGCAGGCTGCATGGCTGCACTTTTTTACCGTCGGTGAGGTGGTGCACGTTGAGACGCGGGCTGCCGAGAGGGATATCGCGCTCTTTGTTGAACAGATCGCTGAGCGGGCGGCCCACCATCATTTTTACCAGCTCTGAGGCGTTCAGCTTGTCACGCGTCAGGCTGCCGACGTACTGCCCGTCGCGCAGAACGCTCACGCGGTCAGAGAGTTCATAGACCTCCGCCATGCGGTGGCTGATATAGATGATCGCCATCCCTTCATCGCGCAGGCGCAAAATCAGTTCAAACAGGCGATGGGTTTCGCGGGAGGAGAGGGCGGCGGTGGGTTCGTCCATCACCAGGATGCGGCTGTTGCGGTGCAGCGCGCGGGCGATTTCCACCTGCTGCTGCTCGGCGATGGTCAGCTTCATCACCAGGTCGGTGGCGCTGAACTGCGCGCCGAGACGGTCAATCACCGCCTGCGCCTGGGCGGCCATCTCCTTGCGCTGCACCAGCCCGCCGCGCGACAGCTCGCTGCCGAGGAAGATATTTTCAGCGACGGTCAGATTGGGGGCGAGCTGCATCTCCTGGTAAATCAGGGTAATGCCTGCGGCCAGCGCGTCCTTCGGCCCTTTGATGTGAAACGGCTGGCCGTCGATCAGGATCTCGCCGCCGGTGGCGGTATAGGCCCCCGCGAGGATCTTCATCAGCGTGCTTTTTCCCGCGCCGTTTTCCCCCATCAGCGCGTGGATCTCACCGGGGAAGACCGTCAAATCCACGCCCTTGAGCGCGTGGAAATTGCCAAAGGTTTTGGCAATGTGGCGCATCTCTAAAACCGGGGTTCTGCTCATGGCGGATCTCCTGTGAATGTCGATATCTGCACTTCATCACAGGTGCGTAAATGCAAAATGTCAGAAGCTGTTCATATTTGTCATAGTTATGAATAGCGAATGTGGATCACAGTTACGGAGTCAACATGTCTTCACGCCCCCCGTTCTTCTCCAGCGCCCGCGGTCGCCTGCTGATATTTAACCTGCTGGTGGTCGCCGTCACGCTGATGGTGAGCGGCGTGGCGGTGCTCGGCTTTCGTCATGCCAGCCAGATCCAGGAGCAGGTCCAACAGCAAACGCTGGACGACATGACCGGGAGCATGAACCTCGCGCGCGACACGGCCAACGTGGCAACGGCGGCGGTGCGGCTTTCGCAGGTGGTAGGGGCGCTGGAGTACAAAGGCGAGGCCGAGCGGCTGAAGCAGATGCAAACGGCGCTGCGCCGCTCGCTGGAACAGCTGGCGGATGCCCCGCTGGCGCAGCAGGAGCCGGCGCTGGTGGCGCGGATTATTCGCAGAAGCAATGAATTACAGCAAAGCGTAACGGGGATGCTTGAGCGTGGGCAAAAGCGGCATCTTGAGCGTAACGCGCTGCTGAGCTCGCTCTATCAAAGCCAGAGCTATTTACGCCATCTTCAGGACATCAACCGCCGCTTCGGCAGCAACGTGCCGGACGCGCGGCAGCTGATGGAGATGGATCGGCTGATCGCGGCCGCGATTGATACACCTTCGCCGCGTGCTACCGTTCAGCAGCTGGACGCCGTGACCGCCACGCTGCCCCGAAGCGCCATACAGCCGGTCGTGGAGGGCGTTCTGCCCGATTTTAACGCCGAGCTGCGCAAGCTTGCCCCGCTGTCGAAGCAGCTGGAGGAGAGCGATCTGTCCATCAGCTGGTATATGTTCCACATTAAGGCCCTGGTGGCGATCCTTAATAGCGATATTAATCAGTACGTTGAGCAGGTGGCGCAGGCTTCCCGGCTTCGCACGGCCCAGAGCCATCACGAGTTGCAATCCATCAGCGTGTTTATCAGCATCTTCGCCGTGCTGGCGCTGATCATCACCGGCTGCGCCTGCTGGTATATCTACCGCAATCTGGGCTCCAACCTGACGGCCATCTCCCGGGCGATGTCGCGACTTGCCCACGGTGAACAGGATGTTTCTGTTCCTGCGCTGCAGCGGCGCGACGAGCTGGGCGAGCTGGCGCGCGCGTTTAACGTTTTTGCCCGCAACACCGCCTCGCTTGAGCACACCACGCGTTTGCTGAAAGAGAAAACCACGCAGATGGAGATCGACCGCATCGAGCGTCAGGGGCTGGAAGAGGCGCTGCTGCACAGCCAGAAGATGAAGGCCGTCGGACAGCTGACAGGCGGGCTGGCGCATGATTTTAACAACCTGCTGGCGGTAATTATCGGTAGCCTTGAGCTGACAGACCCCGAATCAAACGACGCGCCGCGCATTACCCGTGCGCTGAAGGCTGCCGAACGCGGCGCGCTGCTGACCCAGCGGCTGCTGGCGTTTTCCCGTAAACAGTCCCTTACGCCGCATGCAGTAGAGATGCTGCCCCTGCTGGAAAACCTTCGGGAACTGATGCGCCACTCGCTGCCCGCCACGCTTACCCTGGAGATTGAAGCGCAAACCCCGGCATGGCCCGCGTGGATTGACGTCAGCCAGCTGGAAAACGCCATTATCAACCTGGTGATGAACGCCCGGGATGCGATGGAAGGCCAGAGCGGGGCGATCAAAATTCGCACCTGGAACCAGCGCGTGACCCGCAGCGACGGACGCAGGCAGGATATGGTAGCGCTGGAGGTCATCGATCGCGGCAGCGGGATGTCGCAGGAGGTGAAATCCCGGGTTTTTGAACCGTTCTTCACCACCAAGCAGACCGGAAGCGGAAGCGGGCTGGGCCTGTCGATGGTGTACGGTTTTGTGCGTCAGTCCGGGGGCGGGTAGAGATCGAAAGCGCGCCGGGACAAGGAACGACCGTGCGGCTCCACCTCCCGCGCTCGACGCTGCCCGCCGTTTCGGAGGATGAAGCGCTGGCTGCCACAACGTCCGTGGATAACGAGCGGCTTGTACTGGTGCTGGAAGATGAGGCGGACGTTCGCCAGACCCTGTGCGAACAGCTGCATCAGCTTGGCTACCTGACGCTCGAAGCGGACAGCGGCGAACAGGCCCTGAACATGCTGGCGGCGTCGCCGGATATTGGTATGTTTATCAGCGATCTGATGTTGCCCGGAAGCCTGAGCGGGGCCGAGGTGATTAACCATGTGCGCAGCCATTACCCGCAGCTTCCGGTGCTGCTGATCAGCGGGCAGGATTTGCGCCCGGCGCATAACCCGCAGCTGCCGGACGTTCCGTTACTGCGTAAGCCGTTTACCCGCCAGCAGCTGGCGCAGGTGCTGCGGAAGGTGATGGTAATTTGAGATTCCTCCGCTACCCCGGTTCCCGGCCATTCATTACCGTAAGGCCAGTTCCCCTGCGAGTCTGGCCTTATGAAACGTTACTCTACCGTCCTGTTATTTGGTCTGCTGACTTTAACCAGCCAACTGGCGCATGCCGATGTGATTGATGACGCCATTGGCAACATTCAGCAGGCGATCAACGATGCCTACAACCCCAGCAGCAGCCGTAATGACGATGACGACGATCGTTACGACCGCAGCCGTCAAATCGACAGCCGACAGTACGACGATCGTCGTCGGCAGCTCGAAGACAGACGCCGCCGCTTAGACGAGCGTCAGCGCCAGTTGGATGACGACAGGCGTCGGTTAGAAGAGGACGAGCGCAGGTTGGAAGACGATTACGATCGCGGCTAAGTGCGGCCTGTTGCCCTCACCCCAACCCTCTCCCACGGGAGAGGGAGAAAACCTAATCCAGCACAAGTACCATCCCGTCATATCCCGCTTCAATGCCGTCCGGCAGCGGGTTATCCATCATCCATGCGTCAAACTGATGGCTAATGTGCGTCAGGATCACCTGCGGACAGCCAATCACCTCGTTCAGGGCAATCACCGTATTTAAATCACTGTGGTTGCGCGGCGTTTCCGGACGCGGTTCATGGCTGCAGTCGATGATTATCGCCTGTGGCTGATTGTTGAGCAGAAACGTCACCGTTTTATCCGGCAGCCCGGCGGTATCAGAAAGCCACGCCATGCGGCTATGGGCCGATTCCAGCAGATACCCGAAGGTCAGTTTTGAATGGTTGAGCGGCAGCGGCGTGACCCGCAGCCCCTGCAGTTCAAACATCACGAACGGCTCGACCGTGTGGCTGAAATCCAGAATGCCGGGATGTTTAAACAGGTCGTCACAGCCCGCTTCATCCGGCGGGCCGTACACCGGGATGGTTGCGCCCACGCCCCAGCGCAGGGGGAACAGCCCCTGGACGTGATCCATATGATAGTGCGTGAGTAAAAACTGCTGGAAACTGCCCGCCGGCCAGTCGTCCATCAGGTGCGGAATGCCCGCATCCAGCAGGGTGACTGCATCGTTGAATTTGACCACCGCGCTACAGGGGCGACGGCGATAGTTGTCCTGCAAACGCGCCCTGCGACACGCCGCGCAGTCGCAGCCAAAGACCGGGACCAGCTGGGCGCTTCCGGTTCCCGTTAACGTGATGGTCAGACTCATAACGCACCTCTACAGCGGTTTGGTGAAGCGAAAATGGCTCTGCGTATATCCCTCACGAACGTAAAAGCGGTGGGCGTCCGTGCGCTTCACGCTGGTGGAGAGCTCCGTTAGCTCGGCGCCAGCCTGCCGCGCAACGTCTTCTGCCCAGGCGAGCAGCTGGCTGCCAATCTTTAACCCGCGCGCCTGCGGCATCACCACCAGCTCCTGGATCTCGCCGATCCAGCGTGCGTGGTGCAGGTGAAACTGCATGTGCAGGCCGATCATGCCGACGACCTGTCCGTCCAGCTCGGCAAGCTGGTAGCGCATGTTGTGATCCTGCAGATTGGCAAGATAGCCGGCGTGAAACGCCTGATGGTCAAATTCACACTGCTTAAGCTCGCAGATCAGAGCGTAAACAATTTGCGCATCGTCGGCGGTGGCGGGGCGAAGCTGGCAGTCAGGCATGCTGTCTCTCCTTCTGGCGAATAAGCGATAAAAAGGTCTCGACTGACTGTAGCAAACTTCCGTCGTTATTGAGGACGTGACAGCCCGACGGGGTGTAGCGCGCCGCACGTTCCAGCCGCTGGTCGATCTCACGCGCATTTTCGCGCCCCCGGCTTTGCAGGCGGCTGCGCAGAATATCCGGAGAAACCTGCAGGCAGACCGGCAGCAGCGCCGCTTCGTACCGGGCTTTGGCCTGCGGCAGATGTGCGCGCGAGCCGTTAACCAGCACGTCGAAGCCCGCGTGCAGCCAGAGGTCGATCTCGATGCCGACGCCGTAATAAAAGCCGTTCGCGTGCCAGCTCAGCGCCAGCAGATTTTGCCCGGCGCGGGTAAAAAACTCCTGCTCGCTCAGGGCGATATGGTTTTCACTGCCAGCGTTCGCCGCGCGTGTAATGTAGCGGTGCGCCACCAGCAGCTGTGAATGTTCACGCTGCCGTAACGCCGACAGCAGGCTGTCTTTTCCCGAGCCGGACGGGCCCATTAACCAGATGAGTCTTCCCATCAGAACACCCTTTTTCCCTGACGCCAGACGTGGTCGATATGAACGTGCTCGCCCTTGCGGTGCGCCAGCACCAGGTCTGCCCGTTTGCCTTCGGCAATCTCACCGCGGTCGTGAAGGTTGAGCGCGCTGGCCGGGTTTTTCGTCACCAGTCGAATCGCCTGCGGCAGCGTAAAGCGGTTGTCCTCGTCGTCCGCGACGCGGAAGGCCGCGTCCAGCAGGCTGGCGGGGTAGTAGTCAGACGAGAGGATATCCAGCAGGCCGAGGGAAGCGAGTTTGCTTGCCGCCACGTTGCCGGAGTGCGATCCGCCGCGCACGATGTTCGGCGCGCCCATCAGCACGTTCATGCCGTGTTTGCGGGAGGCTTCAGCCGCTTCGAACGTGGTGGGAAATTCGGCGATCACGCTGCCTAGTTGATGGGATTCGCGTACGTGATCGTGAGTGGCATCGTCATGGCTGGCCAGCGCAATATTCCGGTCCCGACACATCGCGGCAATGGAGAGACGGTTCGGCTGCGACCACTGGGCTGCCAGCGCCAGCTGCTCTTCTTCGTAACGGGCCATCTCCGCGTCGTTGAGCGAGTATTTGCCCTGATAGTATTCACGGTACTTTTCAATGTTGGCGAACTGGCGCTGCCCCGGGGAGTGATCCATCAGCGAAACCAGCGAGACCGGCTCGCGCCCGACCAGCTTTTCAAACAGCGGCAGGGTGGTGTGATGCGGCAGCTCGCAGCGCAGGTGCAGGCGGTGCTCGGCGCGGTTGAGGCCGCGCTTTTGCGTCTCCTCCACGGCGTTGATCATCTTTTCCAGATTTTCCAGACGATCGCCGCCGTCGCGCACGTCGCCGATCGCCACCGCGTCCAGCACCGTGGTGATGCCGCTGGCGACCATCAGCGCGTCGTGGCTGCTCATCGCCGAATGGGCGGGCCAGTCCACCTTCGGGCGCGGGGTGAAGAATTTATCCAGATTATCGGTATGCAGCTCAATCAGCCCCGGCAGCAGCCAGCCGCCGTCGCCGTCCATCGCTTCAGGAGAACGGCTTTGGGTTTCGGCAAAGGCGCGGATGACGCCGTCCTGGATTTCAACCGAACCCTTCACGACCTCATTTTCCAGCACCAGCCTGACATTATTGATAATCATGCGTTTGTCCCCATTGGGTGCAGCCTGTCCGCCACGCGATTGCGGACGGCGTCGTCGTGGAAGATCCCGACGATCGCCGCCCCGCGCGCTTTGGCCTGTTCGATCAGCGCTATCACCGCTGCGCTGTTTTTAGCGTCGAGCGAGGCGGTGGGTTCATCCAGCAGTAAAATCGGATAGTCGACGATAAACCCGCGCGCGATATTCACGCGCTGCTGCTCGCCGCCGGAAAAGGTCGACGGGGCGAGGTGCCACAGGCGCTCCGGCACGTTGAGGCGCGTCAGCAGGCTGGCGGCCCTGGCGGCGCAGGTTTCGCGCGGCACACCGAGATCCAGCAGGGGCTGCATCACCACGTCCAGGGCGGAGATCCGCGGGATCACCCGCAGGAACTGACTAACCCAGCCGATCGTTGAGCGGCGCACTTCCAGCACCTTGCGCGCCGGGGCCTGAACCAGATCGACCCACTCTTCGTTATGGCGAATATGGATGTGGCCTTCGTCCGGTAAATAGTTGGCGTACAGGGAGCGCAGCAGGGTCGATTTACCGCTGCCGGAGTGGCCGTGCAGCACCACGCATTCACCCTGACTCACCTCTAGCGAGGCGTTTTGCAGCACCGGCAGGCGCACGCCATTTTGCTGGTGTAGCACAAAGGTCTTACTGACATTTTCAACCTGGATCATGTTGGCCTCTCAATTCTGTAATACCGAGGACACCAGCAGTTGGGTGTACGGATGATGCGGGTCGTCGAGCACGCGGTCGGTCAGCCCACTTTCCACCACCTGACCCTGCTTCATCACCAGCAGGCGGTCCGCCAGCAGGCGCGCAACGCCCAGATCGTGGGTGACAATCACCACCGCCAGGTTCAGCTCCACCACCAGGCCGCGCAGCAGGTCGAGCAAGCGGGCCTGCACGGAGACGTCCAGTCCGCCGGTGGGTTCATCCATAAACACCAGCTTTGGATGGGTGACCAGATTGCGGGCAATTTGCAAACGCTGCTGCATACCGCCGGAAAAGGTGGTTGGCAGGTCGTCAATGCGCGAGGCGGGGATCTCCACCTCCTCCAGCCAGTGCTGTGCGGTGGCGCGGATGTTGCCGTAGTGGCGCGCGCCGGTGGCCATCAGCCGTTCGCCGATATTGCCTCCCGCCGACACCTGACGGCGCAGGCCGTCCATCGGGTGCTGATGCACCACGCCCCACTCGGTGCGCAGCAGGCGACGGCGCTCGGCCTCGCTTATGTCGTAGAGGGAGCGTCCCTGATACAGGATCTCGCCGTGTTGCGGCGTCAGGCGCGCGGAGATGGACTTCAGCAGGGTGGTTTTGCCGGAGCCGGACTCGCCGACAATGCCCAGCACTTCGCCCGGCCACAGCTCGAACGACACGTCGCTGAAGCCTTTTCCCGGCGCATAAAGGTGGGTCAGGTTATTAACCGAAAGCAGCGGTTTCATTGGCCGTTCGCCTCGCTCTGTTGGCGGCAGTAATCGGTGTCGGAGCAGACAAACATCCGTTTGCCCGTATCGTCCAGCACCACTTCATCGAGATAGCTGTGTTTGGATCCGCAGATGGCGCACGGCTCGTCCCACTCCTGCACCGTAAACGGGTGATCGTCGAAATCCAGGCTTTCGACACGCGTATACGGCGGTACGGCGTAGATGCGTTTTTCACGTCCGGCACCAAAGAGCTGCAGGGCAGGCATCATGTCCATCTTCGGATTGTCGAATTTTGGGATTGGCGACGGGTCCATCACGTAGCGCCCGTTGACCTTCACCGGGTAGGCGTAGGTGGTGGCGATATGGCCGAAGCGGGCGATGTCTTCATACAGTTTGACCTGCATGATCCCGTACTCTTCCAGCGCGTGCATGGTGCGGGTCTCGGTTTCCCGCGGCTCGATAAAGCGCAGCGGCTCCGGGATCGGCACCTGGAAAATCAGAATCTGATCTTCCGTCAGCGGAGTCTCCGGAATGCGGTGGCGGGTCTGGATCAGCGTCGCGTCTTCGGTTTTTTCGGTGGTGTTGACGCCCGTCACGCGCTTAAAGAAGTTGCGGATCGACACGGCGTTGGTGGTATCGTCCGCGCCCTGGTCGATAACCTTCAGCACGTCCGCTTCGCCAATCACGCTGGCGGTGATCTGAATGCCGCCCGTGCCCCAGCCGTACGGCATCGGCATTTCACGGCCACCAAACGGCACCTGATAGCCCGGAATAGCCACCGCTTTTAAAATGGCGCGGCGGATCATGCGTTTAGTTTGCTCATCCAGATAGGCAAAGTTGTAGCCGCTTAAGTTAGCCATTGGCGCGCTCCCGTTGCAGGCGTTTTAGCAGTTCCAGTTCGGCCTGGAAATCGACGTAGTGCGGCAGCTTGAGGTGCGAGACAAAACCTGCGGCCTCGACGTTGTCCGCGTGGGCCAGCACGAACTCTTCGTCCTGCGCCGGGCCGGCAATGTGCTCGCCGTAGTCCGGCGCCTGCAGGGCGCGGTCAACCAGCGCCATCGCCATCGCTTTGCGCTCGCCGAGGCCAAACACCAGCCCGTAGCCGCGGGTAAAATGCGGGTCTTCATTCTCTGGCGCGACGAAACCGTTGACCATTTCGCACTCGGTCATCAGCAGTTCGCCGACGTTCACCGCAAAACCCAGCTCTTCCGGCACGATTTCGACGTCGAGATAGCCGCTGCGGATCTCTGCCGCGAACGGGTGGTTGCGCCCGTAGCCGCGCTGTGTGGAGTAGGCCAGCGCCAGCAGATACCCTTCGTCGCCGCGCATCAGCTGTTGCAGGCGGGACGAGCGTGAGCACGGGTAGACCGGCGGCGTGCGGGTGACGTCGTCCGGCGTGGCGCCAGTGTCTTCTTCCGCTTTCGCCAGCCCCTGGTTTGCCAGCAGGCTGAAGACGTGCGGAGACGGTTCCTGTTCGACGTCTGAAGTGCTGAGCGTTGGGGCTTCGCCGTTCGCCAACAGCGTGAAGTCCAGCAGACGATGGGTGTAGTCGTAGGTCGGGCCAAGGAGCTGGCCACCGGGAATGTCTTTGTACACCGCTGAAAT
>OKVS01000354.1_pt1 | contig 16843 bp, 16 predicted proteins | sample 1606911 | NCBI WGS metagenome assembly OKVS01 (sample SAMN03281016, study PRJEB24777) | human gut metagenome | isolation source: fecal sample PR161 from 1 month old female Malay infant, caesarean... | reverse complement strand
CGATGGCTTTCATCAGATCCTTGATGCTTGTCGCCATACTGGGCGCGCACCGGCTCTGTGGCCTTGATGAATACCGTCTTATCGATATCGTGGAACTGCACGCGCCGCCTCATTTTCGCCAGCGCCTGGTCGTTATACGCATTCCACAGCTTGCGCTGTTCGAACTGCGCTTCACGGGCCAGGGTCAGGAATTTTTTGCTGTTCATCAGCGCTCAGCTGTCCCATTTCACTTTTGAATAGAGCAGCATTTCCGGGGTGATAAAGTGGCCGCTGAGGGTGTAGTTTTTAGCAACCGGCATGTAGTTGTGGGCGATAAAGGTGGGCGGGTTATTCTCCGCGCCGTCGATCACGCCGGTCTGCATGCCGCTGTAAACCTCGCTAACGCCCATCGCCACCGAGTTCGCCCCCATGTCCTTCAGCGTGGCGAGTGCCACCGGGCTGCCCTGCACGCGGATTTTCTTCCCTTTCAGATCTTCAGGTTTGACGATCGGCTCTTTGGTGATCAGGTTGCGGGTGCCGGAATCCATCCAGCCGAGGAACACCAGGCGGGATTTCGGGTTCGCGGTCAGCTTGTCGCCGATCTGCTTGCCGATATCCCCGTCGATCACTTTATGCATATGATCCTCATCCCGGAAAACGTACGGCAGGGTGAAGACTTCGATATCCGGCAGGATGGCGGCAACCGGCGCCATGGAGACGCGGATCATGTCAATCGCCCCCATCTGCGCCTGCTCAATCATCTGCTTTTCATCCCCCAGCACGCCGCCGGGGAAGACCTTAATCTCCAGCTTGCCGTCGGTTTGTTGTTGAGTTTTCACCCATGTGCTGAACCGCGACCACGTTCGGGTAGCCTTCAGGATGCACATCGGCGGCTTTGATGGTTTGGGCAGAAACGGTGCAGGCAAAAGCAGACAGGCACAGCGCGGCCAGTAACGGCTTGAGGGTCGTATTCATTGAGTCAGCTCCAGGGTAGCGATGTCAGCGTTAAAACAGTGTTTTATTTTTTTACGCTTAGAAAATAGACTAGCCCGGGAGAAGCGTAGGTGAAGCACCTCACAAAAGCGCGAATTTATGAAACGATGGTTTAAATTTGTGAGGGCGGTAATGCCGGGTAACGACGCGGCCATACCCGGCGGGGCATGACCGCGCGTCAATCAGGAAAAATAGCTCATGACCAGGCCTAAAAACAGCACCAGACCGACATAGTTATTGTTCATAAACGCTTTAAAGCAGGCTTCGCGTTCGCGTTTTGCAATCAGCTTCTGCTGGTAGGCAAACAGCAGCCCTGCTACCAGTATCGACCAGTAAAATTCCCAGTTCAGTCCGTTCAGGCGCGCAATCGCGACCATCAGCGCCAGTACCGCAACCTGCAGAATGCCAATGATGAGTTTGTCCTGGCGTCCAAAGAGAATGGCGGTGGATTTAATGCCAATTTTCAGGTCATCGTCGCGGTCAACCATCGCATATTGCGTGTCATACGCCACGGCCCAGAGGATGTTCGCCAGGAACATCAGCCAGCAGCTAAGCGGTAAGGACTCACTAACTGCCGCAAACGCCATCGGAATCGACCAGCCAAACGCCGCCCCCAGCACCACCTGAGGCAGATGGGTGTAGCGCTTCATAAAGGGATAAACCCAGGCCAGAGCAAGCGCCGCGACGGACAGCAGAATCGTCATGGTGTTCAGGGTTAATACCAGCAGGAAAGAGAGCAGCACCAGAACGATGAACAGTACGCGCGCTTCTTTCCCGGTCACCTGGCCGCTGGGTAGCGGGCGGTTGGCAGTGCGCTTTACGTGGCCGTCAAATTTACGATCGGCATAGTCATTCACCACGCAGCCCGCCGCGCGCATCAGCCAGACGCCGGCAACGAATACGCCCAGGATCCACAGCGGCGGCATGCCCGGCGTGGCCACCCACAGCGCCCATAAGGTCGGCCACAGCAGCAGCAACGCGCCAATGGGTTTATCGGTACGCATTAAGCGGTGATACGCCAACAGCTTATTCTGCGTCAGGGTCCACTCCATTTTTTCTTCCTCTTAGTACAACGGTGATGCCGGTAAAAATAGCTCCGTCAGGATTAACGGCTTACCGCTCAGGCGAAGGCGGGAACGGCGCCCCCACAGTTCGGCATCACGCCCAATTTCAATGAAATCCCTGGTCAGCTCAGATGAGGTGAAAAGATAACGTCCCAGCGGCGTTTTCCCCAGCCGCTGCAGCGCCAGCTCAGGCCCGGATAGGGTAGATTCGGGCACCACCGTCCGCCCGGCAAGCCAGGGATCGCCATCGGCACAGAGTAAAATTTCACGCAGCCAGTAGCGTTCCTCTTGCGGCAACAGCGGCAGCTCGCTGGCGATCTCATCGCCGGAGACAAACCCTTCCTGTATCAGGGTTACCGTGACCGTTTTACCCTGCTGCTCAAAACGTTTTGTCATGGAATCTTCCAGCAGCAACCAGTCCAGCTGCTGCGGATCAAGCGCAGGTATTTGGTCGAAATAGCGCAGCGCACGCAGTTGCGTTAGCGCGGGGTGTGACATGCCAGACTCTCCGATACATAACGTAATGGCATTGTATCGCAGAAACGGGCAATGAGGGGGGGCCAAACGTTATTTAACGATCACTATCGCAACATAGGCGCAACAGCCTGGCGAATACGAAAAAAAGTGCGCCCACTCAGGCGCACTAAACTACTAACAAATCAGCACTGTGGGGAACAGTTACCCCTTGCCTTTTACACTGCTGATAAAGGTGGAACGGGCAGTGGTTGAACCTAAACGTTCGGCTTCATCAAGCAGTTTCAGCGCTTTATCGACATCGCCGCGCTTCACCGCCTGCTTAATGGCGTTGTTGAAGTACTCTTCGGTGTCGTTCAGTACGGGCTCGGCTTTCTTCGCCGGGGCTGGCGCTGCGGCGGCGACCGGTGCGGCTGCCGTGGCAGCAGGCGCGGTGTAAGCAGGTGCTGCGGTATTGCCCACAGTAACAGGGCCGTTACCGGAGGAGCCAAACAGCGGGCCGACCAGCACGCTGGAACCGCTGTTCGTTTTCACCTTCAGCTTTAACGTTCCGTCTGTGACGTGACGAGCAATCGGGTCCGGAATATCAGGAATCGCGTTACCGGTGCCTTTTGCGTAGGCTTTAGCCGGATCGAGCAGCGTGGTGGTCTTCTGGAGGTCTTGCTCGGTGGTAAAGACCAGCACGTAGAGTTTTTGCTGGCCCAGCGCAGGGGTCAGGCGCATGACGCCTTCCAGACGATCGGCGCTCATCACGCCAGGCTCCTGGTAGGTAAAGTATTCGCTTGGGAAAAAGGCTGATGGCGTCATGTTCTGATCGAGAATCAGCACGTTAGGCGCAAATACGCTCGTCTGCTTGTTGACTTCACTGGTCAGGGTAATGGCCAGCTCACCGATATTGGCGGGTACGCTATACGCAGCGACCGGGCCGGTAATACCCGGAACATTAAGCGACTGGCCGCCCGTTGAGAGCTGGGTAGTCTGGGTTTTAGACTGATCGACAGGCGTCCAGACAAGCTGTTGCAGTGCCGCTGTCGGAATAGCTGGCGCAGATGTTGTGTTTTGCGGAACAAAATTGACGTTAGCGAGCGTTACGGCAGGCGCGCTTGCCAGCAGCCCTGCGGATAAACAAAGGGCAAGGAGAGTTTTGTTCATTTTCATTGTTATCACCTCAAAATGCACAGGTTCAGCGGTAGCCAGGCAATAGCGCGCCGTCCCAAGGATTGAGGGGCTTGCGCCCCTCAGTTTGGTCATTACGTCAGATTAAGACGGGATTACCACCAGATTTCCATCTGGGCGCCGAAGGACCACTCGTCGTTGTCGCCACGACCGAAGGAGCTTCCATTGAAACCATCTTTGAACGCTTTACCGTAGTTAGCGTTGTTAGATGGGTTACCGTTGTAGTCATAACCCCACTTCTCATCCCACTTGGCGTAGGTTGCGAATACACGGATTGCCGGGCGAGACCAAATGCTGTCGCCTGCCTGCCACTGTTGTGCCAGGGTGATTTTGTACTGGTTGTTGGTTTCGTCAGCGCTTTGTGATTTCACGTTGTCGTAACCCACTTCCAGCAAGGTGCTCATGATAGGCGTCCATTTGAACATTGGACGAACACCCACGGTCCACCACTTGGTCCCGTTGTTGTTATCCCAGTCGATGTCCTGGTACATACCGACATACATCAGGTCCCAGCGATCGCCCAGAGAGATTGCACCGTGGTCGAGAATACGCAGCAGGCTACCGTTGTTATTAATGTCGTAGGCATAACCCGAGTTAGAATCGATGCCTACACCAGAACCTTGAGACAAGCCTTTACCCTGAGACGTCATTGAGTCAGTGGCATACTGAACCACAAACTTGTTATAGCCCTTCAGCATGCTCTGGGTGTGCTCAGCGGTGAACATCCAACCATCTTTTGAAGCACCATCAACCAGGCGATAATCATCACGCGGGTTAGCACGACCGTAATCAACACCCAGTTCCAGAGTGCCACCTGGGTTGATTTCCATCTGTGCCAGGCGCACGTCAAAGACATCGTTCGCTGTACGAGTGGTGTAATCATAAATACTATTGCTGGCGAAAGAGGATGAACCGCCTGCTTCGGAAGAACGGGTTGCTGCCAGAGAGAGCTTACCAAAACCGACATCGATGTTTTCCAGACCCGCACCAGGACCAGAGATATCCCAGTAGTAGAAGTCGATCATGTGTACGTCATGACGCTGATAGAAGCGCTTACCGGCCCAGATGGTGGAACCTGGCAGCCATTCGATCAGGTTTTTACCCTGCACGTTAGCTTCACGGAACGCCGGGTCAGTGGCTTCCCAGTCGTTCTGCTGCGCCACGGAGTACGCTACGTTGGTGTCGAAGTAGAAGCTCTTGTCGCCTTCTTTCCACACTTCCTGGCCCAGCTTCAGTTCCGCATAGGTTTCACATTCGTTACCAAGACGGTATTTACTTTGGGCACCGGTTGCCTGGAAGCACTGTTGTTCGCCGCCACTACCCGTCCAGCCGATACCGGAACGAGCATAACCATGGAAATCCACGGCCAGCGCCTGAGCAGACATTACGCCCGCTGCGACGGCAACTGCCAGAGGAAGTTTGCGCAGAGTAATCATCATTCTATCTCCTGAGATCATTGCTTTTCTTTGAACACTTCACCTGTCGGTTTCGTGTCTTCTTTTGGGATTGCTTAAACGCCTGGCTCTTTGTGCAGCCGACGACATGCGGTGCCATCCTCACGGAACAGATGGCAACGCTCTGGCGGCAAGCCGATAGCGAATGTGGCACCCTCTTCTACCAACACCACGTCATTCTGGCGGTAGACCAGGTTCTGACGGATGGCGGGGATCTGGATATGAATCTGTGTTTCGTGACCAAGCTGTTCGACGACCTGAACTTCACCTTCCAGCGTCACATCCGCAATGTGGCTTGGCAGTAGATGCTCAGGACGGATACCGAGGGACATATTTGCCCCGACCTGTACGTTGGCGCTGTCGACCGGGAGCCAGACCTGCTGGCGGTTTGGCAGCTCCACCTGTACCTGTTCAATGGCTGTCGCCGTCACTTTGACGGGCAGGAAGTTCATCTTTGGCGAGCCAATGAAGCCCGCAACAAAGCGGTCTGCCGGGTAGTGATACAGCTCCAGCGGTTTGCCCACCTGCGCCACGCGACCGGCGTCCAGCACCACGATTTTGTCGGCGAGGGTCATCGCTTCGACCTGATCGTGGGTGACGTAAATCATCGTGCGGCCAAGGCGCTTGTGCAGACGGGAGATTTCAATACGCATCTGGACGCGCAGGGCGGCATCCAGGTTAGAGAGAGGTTCATCGAGCAGGAACACGCGCGGCTCGGCCACCAGCGTACGGCCAATCGCCACGCGCTGACGCTGACCGCCGGAAAGCGCTTTCGGTTTACGCTCCAGCAGGTGCGCCAGCTGCAACACTTCAGCCACCTGCGTGACGCGCTGGTTAATGACCTCTTTTTTCGCCCCGGCCAGCTTCAGGCCAAAGGACATGTTCTCGGCAACGGAAAGATGGGGATAAAGCGCATAAGACTGGAACACCATGCCTACGCCGCGTTCGGCTGGCGGGATGTCGTTCATTCGGGTATCACCGATCAGCAGGTCGCCGCTGGTGATAGTTTCAAGACCGGCAATCATACGCAGCAGAGTAGATTTACCACAGCCTGATGGGCCGACAAACACCACAAACTCGCCTTCAGTGATGTCCAGATTGATGTCTTTCGACACCACTACGTCGCCCCAGGCTTTCGTTACATTTCGCAGCTGTACGCTCGCCATGCCCTTCTCCCTTCGTTACAACCTGTCACCGACAGAAACATTCAAGATAAGTTCACTATGGGGTATCCATTACTTTCGTGAATCCTCCACCCCCCGCCTTTTTTATGGGGGAGGAGGCGGGAGGATGAGAGAACAGGCTCTGCGACCGCAGCCGGGGGGCTGAGGCGAAATTCGTGAAGCCGCCTGCAAAATTCGGTGGGTTTTTATGTGCGCCAGCACTCATAACTTAAATTTATGCAACGGAGATCACACAAACGGGGGGTGGGGCGTAGGGGTTGGGAGGATGGAAAGAGGATGTCAAATAAGGAGACTGAGTGACGTTGAACCACCTTATGTATCCACGAGCACATCACCAAAAAAGGATGGCAGATATGAAGATCAAGACTGGCGCACGCGTTTTCGCATTGTCCGCCCTTGCAGCAATGATGATTTCCGCACCGGCTCTCGCCAAAATTGAAGAAGGTAAGCTGGTTATCTGGATTAACGGCGACAAAGGCTATAACGGCCTGGCCGAAGTGGGCAAAAAATTCGAGAAAGACACCGGTATCAAAGTCACCGTAGAACACCCGGACAAGCTGGAAGAGAAATTCCCGCAGGTTGCGGCAACCGGCGACGGCCCGGACATCATCTTCTGGGCACACGACCGTTTCGGCGGTTACGCGCAGTCTGGCCTGCTGGCTGAAGTCACGCCAGACAAAGCTTTCCAGGACAAACTGTTCCCGTTCACCTGGGACGCCGTTCGCTATAACGGCAAGCTGATCGCCTACCCAATCGCGGTTGAAGCCCTGTCACTGATTTACAACAAAGACCTGGTGCCAAACCCACCAAAAACCTGGGAAGAGATCCCGAAACTCGATAAAGAGCTGAAGGCGAAAGGTAAATCCGCCCTGATGTTCAACCTGCAAGAGCCGTACTTCACCTGGCCGCTGATTGCTGCCGACGGCGGCTACGCGTTCAAGTTTGAAAACGGCAAATACGACGTGAAAGACGTGGGCGTGGACAACGCGGGCGCGAAAAAAGGCCTGACCTTCCTGGTTGACCTGATTAAGAACAAACACATGAACGCGGATACCGACTACTCCATCGCGGAAGCGGCGTTCAACAAAGGCGAAACCGCGATGACCATCAACGGTCCGTGGGCCTGGACCAATATCGACAAGAGCAAAATCAACTACGGCGTGACCCTGCTGCCAACCTTCAACGGCAAGCCGTCTAAACCGTTCGTGGGCGTGCTGAGCGCGGGCATCAACGCCGCCAGCCCGAACAAAGAGCTGGCGAAAGAGTTCCTGGAAAACTACCTGCTGACCGATCAGGGTCTGGATGAAGTGAACAAGGACAAACCGCTGGGCGCCGTGGCGCTGAAATCCTTCCAGGATCAGCTGGCAAAAGATCCACGCATCGCGGCAACCATGGATAACGCTCAGAAAGGCGAAATCATGCCGAACATCCCACAGATGGCCGCGTTCTGGTACGCCACCCGTACCGCCGTCATCAACGCTGCAAGCGGTCGCCAGACTGTCGATGCCGCGCTGAAGGATGCTCAGGGTCGTATTACTAAGTAAGAAGAAAAACGGCGGGTGGCGCGTGCGCTTACCCGCCCTACGACTACGGCACGATCCGTAGGTCAGGTAAGCGCAGCGCCACCTGACGAAAAGTTTCCACCGTTGTAGAGGAAGAACCCCATGGATGTCATTAAAAAGAAGCACTGGTGGCAAAGCGACGCGCTGAAGTGGTCAGCGATCGGTCTGCTGTGTCTGCTGGTGGGTTACCTTGTTGTTTTAATGTACGTACAAGGGGAATATCTGTTCGCCATCATGACGCTGATCTTAAGCTCTGCTGGCCTGTATATTTTCGCCAACCGTAAAGCCTATGCCTGGCGCTATGTCTACCCGGGCGTGGCCGGGATGGGGCTGTTTGTCCTGTTCCCGCTGATCTGCACCATCGCCATTGCGTTCACCAACTACAGCAGCACTAACCAGCTCGCGCAGGAGCGCGCCACTCAGGTGCTTCTGGATCGCTCTTATCAGGCGGGTAAAACCTTCAACTTCGGCCTGTATCCTGCAGGTGACGAGTGGAAGTTAGCGCTCACTGACGGTGAGAGCGGCAAAAACTATCTTTCCGACGCGTTCAAATTTGGCGGCGAGCAGAAGCTGGTCTTAAAAGAGGCCGCGGCCCTGCCGGAGGGTGAACGTGCGAACCTGCGTATCATTACCCAGAATCGCCAGGCGCTGACCCAGCTCACCGCCGTGCTGCCCGATGACAGCAAAGTGACCATGAGCTCGCTGCGCCAGTTCTCCGGCACGCAGCCGCTATATACCCTGGCGGATGACGGCACGCTGACCAACAACCAGAGCGGCGTGAAGTACCGTCCGAATAACGACATTGGTTTCTATCAGTCCATAACGGCCGATGGCAAATGGGGTGATGACAAGCTCAGCCCTGGCTATACCGTCACCATCGGCTGGGACAACTTTACCCGCGTGTTTACCGACGAAGGTATCCAGAAACCGTTCTTCGCCATCTTCGTCTGGACGGTGGTCTTCTCGGTGCTGACGGTGATCCTGACCGTTGCCGTAGGCATGGTGCTGGCCTGCCTCGTGCAGTGGGAGTCCCTGAAAGGCAAAGCGATTTACCGCGTGCTGCTGATTCTGCCTTACGCCGTACCGTCGTTTATCTCGATTCTGATTTTCAAAGGGCTGTTTAACCAGAGCTTCGGTGAAATCAACATGATGCTGAGCGCGCTGTTCGGTATCAAACCGGCCTGGTTCAGCGACCCGACCACCGCCCGCTCGATGATTATCATCGTCAACACCTGGCTGGGCTATCCGTACATGATGATCCTGTGCATGGGGCTGCTGAAGGCGATTCCGGACGATCTGTATGAAGCCTCGGCGATGGATGGCGCGGGTCCGTTCCAGAACTTCTTTAAAATTACGCTGCCGCTGCTTATTAAGCCGCTGACGCCGCTGATGATTGCCAGCTTCGCCTTTAACTTTAACAACTTCGTGCTGATTCAGCTGTTGACCAACGGTGGCCCGGACCGTCTCGGCACCACCACGCCGGCAGGCTATACCGACCTGCTCGTGAGCTACACCTACCGTATCGCCTTTGAAGGCGGCGGCGGCCAGGACTTTGGTCTGGCGGCGGCGATTGCCACCCTGATCTTCCTGCTGGTTGGCGCTCTGGCGATTGTGAACCTGAAAGCCACACGTATGAAATTTGATTAAGGAGGGCACTGAACATGGCAATGGTACAACCCAAATCTCAGAAGCTGCGCCTCCTCGCGACGCACTTAGGCCTGCTGATTTTCATCGCGGCCATCATGTTCCCGCTGCTGATGGTTATCGCCATCTCCCTGCGCTCGGGTAACTTTGCGACCGGGAGCCTGATCCCGGATGAAATCTCCTGGGAGCACTGGAAGCTCGCGCTGGGCTTCAGCGTGGAGCACGCCGATGGCCGCGTCACGCCGCCGCCGTTCCCGGTCCTGCTGTGGCTGTGGAACTCGGTGAAGGTAGCAACCATCACTGCGATCGGCATCGTGACGCTCTCCACCACCTGTGCTTATGCCTTCGCCCGCATGCGTTTCCCGGGCAAAGCAACGCTGCTGAAAGGCATGCTGATTTTCCAGATGTTCCCGGCGGTGCTGTCGCTGGTGGCGCTGTATGCCCTGTTTGACCGTCTGGGCCAGTACGTGCCGTTTATCGGCCTGAATACCCACGGCGGCGTGATCTTTGCCTATCTTGGCGGTATCGCCCTGCATGTGTGGACCATTAAAGGCTATTTCGAAACCATCGACGGCTCGCTGGAAGAGGCGGCGTCGCTGGATGGCGCTACCCCGTGGCAGGCGTTCCGTCTGGTGCTGCTGCCGCTGTCCGTGCCGATTCTGGCGGTGGTCTTTATTCTGTCGTTTATCGCGGCGATCACCGAAGTACCGGTCGCCTCACTGTTACTGCGCGATGTGAACAGCTACACCCTGGCCGTAGGTATGCAGCAATACCTCAACCCGCAAAACTACCTGTGGGGCGACTTTGCCGCGGCGGCCGTACTGTCTGCCATCCCGATTACCGTGGTGTTCCTGCTGGCCCAGCGCTGGCTGGTGAATGGCCTGACGGCGGGCGGCGTGAAAGGTTAAGTTTCATTTGTTATGCCACTGCAACCCTCAACTTTAGACGTATTGTATTGACCCAACTTGTGACTGTTGTTAGGCGCTCTTCGGAGCGCCCTTTTTTTATTCGCGTTTCAGCCGCTTCGAATTACACAGCCAGAGGGTGATCACCAGCAGCAGGATCGCCGCCGAGTAGATCAGCACGTCGAGCGGGGATTTATGATCGACGATGATCAGCCGCACAATGGCGGTGATGCCAATGTAGACAAAATAGCGCAGCGGGAAGTGAAAGCCGGACTGGAAGTACTTCACAATCAGGGCGATAAATTCAAAGTAGAGAAAGTAGACCACCAGACCTTCCACCAGCGCATATTTGCTGGTTTGCTCAGGGGCGAACAGCACATCCGCCAGATGCACCGTCTCTTTGCCGAGAAAGACGACCAGGATCAGGCCAAGGCTCAGCAGACCGAGGTTCAGCACGGTCTGGAGTATCGTTGAGATAAACTCAACGCGCGGGCGAGTCAGGGATGTCATACAGCACCTCATTCTCCAGGACGAGATTCCTGTATAACGCAAAAATGTGACGGAGATCTATATTTTTTGTTTATGCTTGGCGCATTCGCCCGCTGGCGCTGCGCTTACCGGGCCTACAAAAACCGTAGGCCGGGCAAACGCAGTGCCGCCCGGCGTGAAGCATCAGCGGAAGTTAATGTTCTTATCGCTGGTCATGTCGTACAGCTGGAACTTACGTCCAAGCTGCTGCCCACCGTCACGCGTCAGCGGCGTCCAGCCCACGGCCGCACGGCTGCGGGTTGGGCCTGACGAGAACAGATCCAGCGGAATCGACACGTAGACCCCTTTGGTGAAGTCCCCTTCCCCGTACTCGTCCGGCGAAACGTTGGTAATAGTGGCGTAGCCGCCCACCACGACGCCGCTGTCGAAGTGTTTGGAGATATCCAGCGTGCCGCCCTTGTCGCCCGCCAGATACTGGCCGACGCTGGCTTTCACCAGCACGTCCTGCGCGAACGAAGGCGTCCAGTAGGCGGTCAGGTGGCCGGTTTTGACGCTGTAGTCGGTGAACTTCATCATGTCCTGCGCGCTGCGCCAGTCACGCTGCTTAACGTAGTTGGCATCAATCCCGAACGCCCAGTTGCTGTCGACGGGACGATACAGCACCTCCGCCCCCGCGCCGCCGAACATAGTCTCCAGGTAGCCTCCGTAAACCTGGCCGTAGAAGCCGTTGCCGAAGTACTGGAAGTAGTTGGCCTGCAGGTTATTCACGTAGACATCGTTCTGCACGTATTCACGCACGCGGGTACGCACGCGCGGCAGCTTCGAGTCGTTCGGCGGGTTCGTGTAGTTAAACTTGTCGTAATTGTTCGCAATGTTGCCGAACAGGCTGCCGGTGGTCAGCAGGTGGTCGGTGACCCACAGATCCGCCGTCGCCATCGCACCCAGCTGATACATGTAGAAGTTTTCCGGCCCGCCGACGGACTGGTTCAGTACCGGATCGATATGGAAATCAAAGCGCGATTTATCGATATACCAGCCCTGCTCGGTGGTTTCCGGCACGATCGGCTCTACGCGTTTTTGCACCAGCTCGGTTTCATGCCCGAGCGGTTCGCCTTCAAGATGGCGCTTGAGGCTGGCGACATCGGTTTCGGTGGTGACCTGCGGCAGATTCAGGCGGTTCTCCGTCACGCGGATCGTGCGGATCCCGTCCGGGAGATCGTTCATCACGATCCGGTTGGCGCGTTCGATCCCTTCCCGCGAGTCGCGGTATTTCACCTGCTCGCCGGTGACGTACAGCGTATCGCCTTTCACCTGAATTTTCGGATCGGCCAGGCCGGCGTTGTATTTCAACAGCGTCAGCTGGTTTGCCACCACGGAGTGCTGCAGAATCGCGTCCTGCGGCTCCGGCCGGTAGGCAGGCCGCGCGTTATCGTTGTAGTGCGGCCGCATGTCGTTGAAGTTGGTGCGCAGCGTGAAGCCAAACATCACCGTGTTGCCACGCTCGTAGCTGAGGTTAACGTCGGCCCAGTCGGTGACGCGATAAATGGCGCCGACGTTAAACTTGCTCTTCTGCTCAATCTTCCCGGCGAAGTCCTGCGAGTAGTCGTTCCCTTCGTACTCCAGCTTCAGGCGCAGCGGCTGCCACGGCGTCTGGTATTCCACACCACCGAACAGCGAGGCCGGGCCGTGGAACATCTGGTCGCCGTTGATGGAACCGGCTTTCTTGTAGCTGTTATCGCGGTAGCAGTATTTATCGCTGTAGGTACAGAACGGGTTTTTAACGTTGCCGCTGGTGCCGAGATAGCCCCAGCCAAGACCGAGAGAAAAATCAAACGGTCCCCAGGCCTTGCTGGCCACGATGTATTCCGCGTCGAACAGGCCGGTACCGCCGATATCTTTTGCACCCACGGAGACCTGCGGCATCCAGTAGCTCTCTTCCCACAGGCGCAGTTTGACGTCGAAGGCTTTATCTTTGTAGGTCTGATCGCCGGAGAAGGCGTCGACGCTGCTGTACTGTTTCGTACGCACGTCGGTGTAGCGCAGCGTGGTTTCAGCCACGGGAAAAGCTGTACGGAAGCGGAATAGTAGCGATACTGGTCGTTATCGCGGTAGTTAAGGCTAATTTCCCCTTCACGCGCCATGCGTGCGGTAGGCGTTTGCAGTAAACCGACGCCGCCGAAGTCTGACTGAGACGGGCCAATAGGTGCCGGATACGTTTCTGCATGGCAGGCGGCGCTTACGCAGAGCACCAGCATGCTGTAGAGATAGGTTCTTTTCATTCTTCCGGTATCCGCTGTGTCAGGGAGTGAAGGATATCGGCGTTAAGCCCGTCATATGCCTTCGTCCAGAAATGGTCGGCAAAACCGACAAAAATGATGCTGCCCGGCATGGGTTCGATATGGCGTTTATTCCAGTACGCCACCGGCGCTTTTTGCGTATGCCCGTCTGGATAAATAATCCATGCGTAGCTGTTATCCGCGCCGCTCAGCAGGCTTTGTTCGTCGAGATAGCTCGCCACGTCGCGACCGGGCGTAAAGGGCTTTTTACCGGGGCTGCTGATAAGCCCCATCACGGTCACCGTCGTCGGCTTCACCGGAAGCCAGAGGGTGTATTCCCCTTCAAGCGTGGGGTTGCCCTTTTCCGTGACGCGCACTTCATCTGGATCAAGATTGACTTTCTGGCGGCCTGTCACTTTCAGCGCCTGAAGCTGCTGGCGAACGCTGTTAATGGCCGCGGCATCGTCGCCGTCTTCCTGCTCCGCCAGGCTCGTCAGGCGGGCCAGCAGGGCACGGTGTTCATGCTCCGCCTTAACCGTCGCCTGACGCTCGCCGATCACCGCTCCCGGCCACCAGCTGTTGGCAAGCCTTGGCTGCCCGACGAGATCGAGCAGATGCTCGGCGTTGGTTAAGGTTTTGGGTTTTTCACTGTCCGGCGTGTAGACCTTTACCGTTCCTGCGGACCATGCCAGCGGCGCGGCAAGGCTGGCGAGAAGCGCAGCGTGGATGAGCGTTTTCATGATTTCGCCGCCTTGATCAGGGTGGTTTTCACCGGGAAGAAACCGGCACCGAGATACTGCAAGGACTGACGGATCTGCCCATCCTCGTCGATCCAGAAGCGGTTATGCCAGGTGGCCTGGTCGGTGGTGACCTCTTCATCCAGCACGCGAACCTGCGTTTCGTCGCTGCCGACTTTCACGCTGTCCGTACCGTCCCAGCGGAAGGTCGAGCGTGCCGTGGCGTAGCGCACCTGCTTGTGCTCGGTCCAGCCCATCGTGCGCGTCCAGCTTGCGCCGTCGACGATCTGATTTGGCTTGATGAGCGGGTCTTCGGCGAGATTATTCACCTCGAGCAAGTTGTCGCCGCCGAGCAGCGTTTTCACGATTCGGGCATGCTGCGTGACGATGGTGGCCTGATCCTGCGTCACCCATTTCTGCTGCCCGTTTTCATCGAAAGCGAGCACCACAAACAGCTGCGGGCCATCGTTTAGCTGCATGTACTGGCTGGCGTACGGCATGTTCTGAAGTTCGTCATCGGTCAAATGAACGCCCGGCGTGCCGAACAGGCTTTCCCACAGTGAATGTCCCAGCCCTTTGGTGGTGGCTGAGCACGCCTGCAACAGCAGGCAAATCAGAATGATTGCAGGTCGCTTCACGACTCTTCTCCGAAGGGGCGAAATAACCACACCGAAGTGTGGTTATGATTAAAACACCCGGAATTACTGGGTGCTGGTCGTCGTAGTGGTCGTGGTTCCGGTATTGGAGCCATCACCGCCACCGGTTGCCGCCAGCGCGACACCCACGGCTGAACTTACGGTGCTGGTGCTGGCCGCGGTAGAACTCCCCGCAGACGCAGACGTCGCTGCCGACCCTGCTGCTTCCCCGACCTGGACCGGAGCTGCATAGACAGATGTCGCCGCAAGTGCAGATATGGCAAAAATGCCATACAGTACTTTCTTCATAACAATTTCCCTTCAATGAATGAATGGAGATTTGCCCGAAAAGAAATTCAGGCGGAATCGAGTATACACAACTACAGCAGAGGGTTTACCGTGGGGGGAAATAGGGGGACGGTTTTCGGACTAATGGATAAAACAGAAACGAAAAACAAATATTTAAAATAAATAATCGATAAAAATCAATAAATTATAATATATCCTTATTATCTTAGCTCTACGTATTTTCTTAAAATAAACCGCAGCAATTAGCAGGTTAACCGCCTTTTTCAGATTAAACTCAGAGTCAGAATTTGAGTTAACTAACAGACATCAGGAATTATCCGATAAAAAAATGCCGGCATATCGCCGGCATTTTTCATGACATATTAATTACGCACGCCATGCTTTATAACGGTTAATCAAACCATTGGTGGAGCTGTCGTGGCTGTCGATGGCTTTATCGTCACCCAGCTCTGGCAGAATGCGGTTTGCCAGCTGTTTGCCCAGCTCAACGCCCCACTGGTCAAAGGTGAAGATGTTCAGGATCGCGCCCTGGGTGAAGATCTTGTGCTCGTACAGCGCAATCAGCGCGCCCAGGCTGAACGGGGTGATTTCGCGCAGCAGGATGGAGTTGGTTGGACGGTTGCCTTCGAACACTTTGAACGGCACAACGTGCTCCAGCGTGGCCGGATCTTTACCCTGGTCACGGTATTCCTGCTCAACCACTTCGCGGGATTTACCGAACGCCAGCGCTTCGGTCTGTGCGAAGAAGTTAGACAACAGCTTCGGATGGTGGTCGGACAGCGGGTTGTGCGTGATCGCCGGGGCGATGAAATCGCACGGTACCATTTTGGTACCCTGGTGAATCAGCTGGTAGAACGCATGCTGGCCGTTGGTGCCCGGCTCGCCCCAGATGATCGGGCCAGTCTGGTAATCCACCGCGTTGCCGTTACGGTCAACGTACTTACCGTTGGATTCCATGTTGCCCTGCTGGAAGTAGGCCGCAAAACGGTGCATGTACTGGTCGTATGGCAGGATCGCTTCAGTTTCAGCGCCGAAGAAGTTGTTGTACCAGATACCGATCAGCGCCAGCAGCACCGGCAGGTTTTTCTCAGGCGCGGTGGTGGAGAAGTGTTTGTCCATCGCATGCGCGCCGGAGAGCAGTTCAACGAAGTTGTCAAAGCCCACGGACAGGATGATGGACAGACCGATTGCAGACCACAGAGAGTAGCGGCCGCCAACCCAGTCCCAGAACTCGAACATGTTCGCCGTATCGATGCCAAACTCGCCTACCGCTTTACCGTTGGTGGACAGCGCCGCAAAGTGTTTCGCCACGTGCTTTTCGTCGCCCGCGGTTTTCAGGAACCAGTCGCGCGCGCTGTGGGCGTTGGTCATGGTTTCCTGGGTAGTGAAAGTCTTGGACGCCACCAGGAACAGGGTGGTTTCCGGGTTTACGTTCTTCAGCACTTCGGCGATGTGGGTACCATCGACGTTAGAGACAAAGTGCATGTTGAGGTGGTTTTTATACGGGCGCAGCGCTTCGGTCACCATGAACGGGCCGAGGTCAGAGCCGCCGATACCGATGTTAACCACGTCGGTGATCGCTTTGCCGGTGTAGCCTTTCCAGCTGCCGGAGATGATCGCTTCAGAGAACGTTTTCATCTTTTCCAGCACCGCGTTCACTTCCGGCATCACATCTTTGCCGTCAACGATGATTGGCGTATTGCTACGGTTGCGCAGCGCCACGTGCAGCACGGCACGGTCTTCGGTGCGGTTGATCTTCTCGCCGGAGAAACATGGATTTGATGGCGTCGGCCAGCTCGGTCTCTTTCGCCAGATCCTGCAGTTTTGCCAGCGTCTCTTCGGTAATGCGGTTTTTAGAGAAATCCACCAGCATCAGGTCGTCGAAGGTCCGCGGAGAACTTGTTGAAACGATCGGCATCTTTCGCGAACAGATCCGCGATGGTGACGTCTTTCAATTTCATC
>OKVS01000352.1_pt1 | contig 16879 bp, 11 predicted proteins | sample 1606911 | NCBI WGS metagenome assembly OKVS01 (sample SAMN03281016, study PRJEB24777) | human gut metagenome | isolation source: fecal sample PR161 from 1 month old female Malay infant, caesarean... | reverse complement strand
CCGATTCCGACAGCGACTCGGACTCGGACAGCGACTCGGATTCTGACAGCGACTCGGATTCGGACAGCGATTCCGATTCGGACAGCGATTCCGACTCTGACAGTGATTCTGACTCGGATAGCGATTCGGAGTTCTGACAGTGACTCTGACTCGGATAGCGATTCGGATTCTGACAGCGACTCGGACTCCGACAGCGACTCGGATTCTGTTGAGGCAATACCTGATACCAACAGTTCTGAGGTTGTGCAGCATTACGGCAACCTTAATGGTACCGAAGGTAATCTGTCGCAGTTGGTTGGCGTCTCGCTGTTAAGCACGATTAATGTGTCACTGCTGTCTGGCAGTAGTTTCCGCTTCAACGTGGATAACAACACCACAGAAAATATGACTGTTGATGTCAGCGGCGTGTCACTGCTTTCAACCGGCGGACTGCTAACTTCGATAGTCAATCTGTTGGGGGCTGGAAATACGTTGACGGCCGACCTCTCGGTGATTGATGTCGCAACTGGACGAGTGGTCGCAATTGACCCTGGAAGTGTGAATATCAGCGCGACATTACTTGGCGGGCTGGTTTATAGCGGTACGGCATCCTTCGAGAACTTACCGGCAGGAAACTATGCGTTGGCGATTTCCTCACCGAATTCTGATGGGGTATTGGTTAGCTTGATTAATACGCTCGCGGGAGCGGGTGTAGCCACCTTTGTCGAGGCAACGGTAACCGATTCGTTGGGTTATAGCGGAAGCACCGTCACCGGCAACGTGCTGGAGGGTTCTGAAAATGGCGACATGGCTGATAGCGGTACGGGTCTGTCAGTTACCACTGTCACCGCGACATCTGCGGCGGGTGAACCTCACTCAGTCAACGGCGGCACAATATCAGTAACGGGGGCCTATGGCGTACTGACGATTAATGCTGACGGTAGCTATACCTATCAGGCGTCTGGTAAGGCTGGTTCGGCAGGTAATGCGGATGTATTCACATACACCATTACGGACAGCAATGGCGTGCAATCAACCACCACACTGACCATCAATATTGGCCAGGAGGTTGAATCGGCCCAGGCCAATCCGGATACCCAGGCTTACTACGTCGGGAATGTCGATGACAATATTGATATACAGGGAGGTAATGTCGTTCAACTGGCTGGACTTTCCTTACTCAATACGGTGAATGTCGCGCTGCCGACAAATGGCTTTAAATTTACCGTAGCCGACGGGACTGAACAGGATGTCACCCTGGCCGTTTCGGGGTCAACAACCTTAAGCGTGGCGCTTGGCGCGGTCACTCTGGATCTTATCCTGGTGAATACCGATACCAACCAGATTGTCGGCGTCATTAAGGATGGAATTTCGGCAACACCGCAGGGGCTCCTTGGATTAAGCCTGCAGTACGCGGGTGGCGGTGAGTTCGAAAAAATTGGTGCCGGTAACTATATGGTCGTTATTTCGTCGCCGACGACTGGAGGATTGATTGGTTCGATACTGAATCTGAATTTGGGCACCAGCATTAGTATGGAGGTGACTGATTCGACTAAATACGTGACGGGGAATGTTCTGCACACCGATAGCGATGGCGATGTTGGCGATACAGGTAATGGAATTACCGTAAGCAGCATCCAGTTTGGATCGCAGGTCGAGACCGTCACTGCCGGCGGCGTCACGATTAACGGCACCTACGGTACTCTGACTATCAAGTCTGATGGTAGCTATAGTTATCATGCTAATGGAACAACCGGTGTGGGTCAGAGTGATGTCTTCACCTATACGATAACGGATACGCTGGGTCATACATCGTCGACAACGCTGACGATGAACATTGAGTCAACGCCAGCGATAGCGGTTGATGATATCGCCTCCCTGTCGGTGGCAACGGCAATGCAGTCGGTTACCTGGACGCAAAGCGTCAGTAATCTTGCGGTAACAAATGCAGCAGTAGCGGCTAATACGACATCGACGACTAAAGTTACAAGCCAGAACTTTACCGTCGCTGAAGGCCGGGAAGTGGATAACGCTTCCATCACCCTAAATCTGAGTGGCACCAGGACTAGTGGCTTGACTGTATTGAACGGCGATCTCTCAGGGACAGTCACATTGGTTCATCATGTGATGGTTGACGGGGTAATGACTGATGTGACGGTCTGGAGCGGGCCTTTGAGTATGGCTCTGGATGGTGTCCCCATCATAAGCCCGACAACGGATACGGACACTGTGACGCTTAACCTGGTTAATGGAACTACTCCGGTACAACTTGCCGCAGGTGATTATACTCTGAGTATTAGTCATACGATGCAGGCTGGACCGGCAATGACATACAACCTGGCGGCGAGCGTGACGGGAACCGAGATTCATACCGATGCGCATCTGACGGCCGCGCAATCTGTGGCCGGCAATATCCTCGACGGTTCTGGCGCAGACGGGGTTCAGGATACGCTTGGATCATTGCATAGCGGGTTCACGATAACGGGGGAAAACAATCTGGGTGTCGTGACGCATTGGACATTCCATACTGATGGAACCTTGACCAACGACACAGGAACCAGCGCGACTAACGGGAAAGCGGTGCTGTATGGTGAATATGGAACGCTGACCATTGATGGGCAGGGAGGTTATACCTATCAGCTGAATAGCGGTATCAATACTGATGCCATTACGGCTAAGGAGACGTTTACTTACACGCTTATTAGTAGTGATGGCGGTAGTTCGACGGCGAATTTGACCATCGATCTCCATCCGCAGATTGCCGGCAGCGTCAATGACGATAGCATTCACAGTACGGCTTACGATGACACCTATAGCATGGGAGTTGGCGCCGATACGGTGGTCTATAACTTGTTGGCGGATGACAACACGGGGGGCAACGGCAGCGATACCTGGAACGATTTCTCGGTCGCCCAGGGAGACCATATCGATGTCTCTGCGCTGCTGGTCGGCTGGAATGGATCCAGTGATACGCTGGGTAACTATATTACGCTGAGCTATGTCGGCGGTAATACGGTGGTGTCTATCGACCGCGATGGTTCGGGTGGAACGACGCACCAGCCAGCGACGTTAATCACGCTGCAGGGGGTCCATATCAATTCGCTCGACGAGCTGATTGATACCAATAACTCGCACTAAAATCAGGCCATATCACGGGTGGCGCAGGGAGGCGCCGCCATTATGGCTTTATACGCTGGAGGTGAAACGACGAAAAACAACCCCGGAAACGATGGGCAATCGTTAAATAAAAAGAATGATGCGAAAAGAGTATATCCATATTTTCAGTGTGCTTTCTGAAGGGTAATTTTATGCGTCTATTTCAACAAAAAGGGATTGTCAGCGTTTACAGGTTCAGCACAATTTTGCTGTCGTTAAGCGTAATATTAACGGCTGATGCGGAAGAGCTTTCATTTCCGCCGACTAACATTAGTACTCAGAGATTAAACGATAGCCAACAGGTCGCCGGATATTCTGAGGATCTCATCAATCCGCAGAGTCATTTAACCGGCCCGTTAGATATTGCCACCGCGGTAAAATCAGCGGTCAACTGGCACCCGGCGATTACTCAGCAGGTGAGTAAACTTCAGGAACAGGTGCAGCGCGTGGATGTAGCTAAAGCCAAATATTATCCCCAGGTGAACGCGGGGATGAATAATGGTTATAGTAATTCATACTCCGATTCCGGCTATTCACCCTCATTAGTTGTTTCTGTTTCACAAATGCTCTACGACTTCGGCAAAGTCTCAAGCTCGGTCAGAGCGGCAGATGCCGCCGTTGCCCAGCAGCAGGCGATGGTGATGCTTAATATCGACCAGGTGGCCCATGATACTGCTGGCGCGGTGGTGCAGATGCAGGGCTACCAGAAGCTGGTGAAAATCGCTCAGGCACAAGTTGATTCGCTAAAACAAATTGGCGATCTGATCCGCCAGCGTAACGATGCCGGGGCAACTTCGCTCTCTGATGTTGTGCAGACTGACACTCGCGTTGAGGGAGCGCAGGCGACGCTTATCCAATATCAGGCGGCGCTCGAACGCTGGAAAGCGACTCTGGCCACCTATCTTGGGCTTGGCAGCATTACCTCCGTGACTGACGGCGTGCCGCAGGATATGGATGCGGCCTGTGCCGTAAGTAAAATTGATTATCGTGCCGTACCCGCTGTGCTGGCCGCTTTAGCGCAAGCCACGCAGGCGCAGGCGCAGCTCGATAACGCGACAGCGCAAATGCTACCGACCATCTCTCTGGAACCCCAGGTGACGCATTATCTGAATGATAATTACGCCAACAGCGCCGTGTTAAATAAAACGCAATATTCGGCGTGGGTCAAAGTGGAAATGCCAATCTACCAGGGGGGGCATTAACGGCCTCCCGCGAAGCGGCGCAGCAAATTTTATCTGCGGCTAACGCCGGGATTAGAAACGCCCAACTCGATGCCAGTCAGAAATTAAGCGCCTCGCGCGATGAGGCGCTGAATCTTAAACAATCCATCAGTATCCAGCGCCGCCAGCAGCAACTTGGCGAGCAAACTCGCGCGCTCTATCAGGATCAATATCTGCAGTTGGGTACGCGTCCGCTACTGGATCTGCTTAACGTCGATCAGGAAATCTATCAGGCGCAATTCAGCCAGGTGTTAACTGAAGCACAACTGCGTAATCTGGAGCTGGACTGTCTGTTCAGTACTGGAAAGATGCGCTCCGTTTTTGCTCTGGATAATCAAAGCATCCAGGGTGTGGAGATCCGCCCATGAGCGAACAACCTCATCACAGCGATATTCCCCATCTTCTGGATTGGGCTAACGCGATGGCTTTTGTCGCCAGCCATTATCGGCAGAGCTATTCGCCGGGGACGCTGCATGCGGCGGCGGAGTGGGCGACGCAGAAAACACTGCCTGATGCGCTTAAACATCTCTGTCGGCACGCCGGTTTGCATTGTCAATTTCTCAACGGCAACGACCGGCGTATGTCGGCGTGGCGCTTGCCGCTAGTCGTTCAGCTTAAAGATGGGCAGATTGGTATTATCGAAAGCTTTGATCTTAATAATTTAGTTGGCATCCGTTTTGTCAAAGAGCTCACCTTACTCAGCCAGTGGCCGCTGGACGCATTATTGGCTGAGATTGAGCTTACCGTTGCATTTCGTCCAGCTTCGCCCGAAAAAGATATCCGAACTGAAAGTTATCTTGCGCGCTTTCAGCCGGACTGGCTGCGCAAAATCGTTCTCAAAGATATCCGCCCGTATATGCATGTCATGCTGGCATCGCTGGCAATTAATGTACTGGCTCTGGCCGGCATTCTATTTTCGATGCAGGTGTACGACCGGGTGATCCCGGCGCAGTCTTATCCCACCTTATACGTTTTATTCAGCGGCGTATTAATCGCTGCAGTATTCAACTTTATTCTCAAAATTACACGTGGACACGTTACTGACCTACTTGGCAAACGCGGAGATATTCGTATTTCCGATCGTGTATTTGGTCACGCGCTGCGGCTAAAAAACTCAGCGGTTCCGCGTTCTACTGGCAGTTTTATTTCACAGATACGCGAGCTCGAGCAGGTACGGGAAATGATGACGTCAACCATGATGACGGTTATTGCCGATCTGCCGTTTTTCATCCTTTTCCAACTGGTACTGTTCATTGTTTCGCCTTGGTTGAGTTGGATCGCGCCGGTCGCGACGATCCTGATGCTGCTTCCGGGATTTTTATTGCAAAAGAAACTGGCCGAACTGGCTAACAAGAATCAACACGAAAGCACGCTACGAAACGCCATTCTGGTGGAAAGCATTCAGGGCCTACCGGATATCAAAATGATGCAGGCGGAAAGCCGCTTTCTGCAGCAGTGGAATAGCTATGTGGCTATCACCGCAGAATCGGGGGTAAAAACCCGCAAAGTCACCCACGGCCTGGTGAGCTGGGGGATGTCTATCCAGAATCTGCTGTACGCCACGGTGGTGGTGGTCGGCGCGCCGCTGGTGATTAATGGCGACATTACAACCGGCGCGATGGTGGCGGCGTCAATGTTGTCAAGCAGGATGGTGGCGCCAATGACCGCGCTCTGCGGCGTATTGGCGCGCTGGCAGCAGGTGAAGGTGGCGAAAGCCAGCCTGGATAATCTGATGGCGCTGCCGGTAGAAGGCGGGCAGGATGAGCCGCGCATCCACCGCGCTGTGCTGCACGGCAACTATGAGTTTCGCAACGCTGAGTTTCGCTACGGCAAGGACAACGGCCCCATTCCGCTGCGTATTAAGCAGTTATCGATTAAGGCCGGGGAGAAAATCGCTATCCTCGGACGCATCGGCGCCGGCAAATCGACGCTATTGCAGGCGATGATGGGTAACGTTGAGCTGGCATCCGGTGAGCTGCGGCTCGACGATCTTGCCCTGCCGCAAATCGATCTGGCGGATATTCGCCGCAATGCGACTTTGCTGACCCAGGAAGCTCGTCTGTTCCACGGAACGCTACGGGAAAATTTAACGCTGGGAAGGCCAATGGCCAGTGATGACGAACTGGTGAAGGTACTGGAACTGTGCGGGGCGATGGAGTTCGTCAGTAAACTGCCCATGGGGCTTGAGCATCTGGTGATGGAAGGGGGCCTTGGCCTTTCCGGCGGGCAACGGCAATCATTGCTGCTGGCGCGCTCTCTGCTGCGCGACCCCAATATTATTTTGCTGGATGAGCCGACTTCATTCTTTGATGAACGCACCGAAAAAGCGTTTGTCGAGCAACTGGCGCATTGGGTGGGCGAACGTACATTGATTATTGCTACCCATAAAGCGGCGGTACTGAGCATTGTCGATCGTATTTTGGTTATCCAGGATGGGCAACTGGCGTTGGATAAACCTAAAGCGACGGTCTTTGAACAAGAAAAAGCGCGTGGCCAGGTGGTGAATATATGAATAAGTCCGACGCGATTCTCCCACTGGCGCAGGATGCCGATCCGGTTTCTGACATGGTCGATAATGAACGGGATGAGGCTGAACTGGTCAAATCGCGCCGCTTAATTCTCCTGCTGGCGCTGCTAATGGTAGTGACCGGCGTATGGGCGTGGTTTGCGACCCTGGACGAGGTTTCGACCGGGACAGGTAAGGTGATCCCAAGCTCTCGTGAGCAGGTGCTACAAACCCTTGATGGCGGGATCTTAACCGAGCTCAACGTCCGCGAGGGGAGCAGGGTGGCGGCCGGGCAGGTCGTCGCGCGGCTTGATCCTACCCGTAGCGAATCGAACGTCGGCGAGAGCCAGGCGAAATATCGCGCTTCACTGGCAGCAAGCATTCGCCTTACCGCCGAAGTTAATAACCAACCGCTGATTTTTCCTCCTTCTCTTAAGGCCTGGCCGGGGTTACTGGCGGAAGAAACCCGCCTCTATCATAGCCGACGGGACCAGCTAACCAAATCGATGCGCCAGCTTGAGCAGTCGCTGTCGTTGGTGAAAAGCGAGTTGGCTATCAACGAAAGGCTGGCTAAAACCGGCGCTGCCAGTAATGTGGAAGTGCTGCGTTTGCGCCAACAGGCTGCCGATATTGAGTTAAAGAAAATCGATCTCAACACCCGCTACTACGTCGATGCCCGCGAACAGTTATCGAAAGCCAATGCCGACGTAGCCAGTCTTGCCGAAGTCATTAAAGGGCGGGCGGATTCCGTCGCCCGGCTGACCGTTCGCTCGCCTGTGCAGGGGATCGTCAAAAATATCAAGGTCAACACCATTGGCGGCGTTATTGCCCCGAACGGCGAACTGATGGACATCGTGCCGATCGATGGCCGCTTATTAATTGAAGCGCGTATTTCGCCCCGCGATATCGCTTTTATTCATCCCGATCAGAAGGCGCTGGTGAAAATCACCGCCTATGATTATGCCATCTACGGCGCGCTTAATGGGGTCGTTGAGACCATTTCTCCCGATACTATTCAGGACGAGGCAAAACCCGATCTTTATTACTATCGGGTGTTTATCCGTACCGATCATAACTATCTGGAAAATAAACACGGTAAGCGTTTTTTAATCGGTCCGGGAATGATCGCCACTGTTGATATTAAAACCGGCGAAAAGACGGTAATGGATTATCTGGTGAAACCATTTAATCGAGCAAAAGAGGCGCTGAGAGAAAGGTAATACCCACAAGTTGGCTTCATGTTTGGTGAAATTTTCAACGTATGGAGATTTGAGATGGCATTAAGCGATTTATTACAACAGGCCTGCTTTCAGAGCAGACCATTAAAAACGACCGCGCTGCCTGCTGATTATCCCGGGTGGGTTATCTTTTTTAGCGTGAGTGATGGTAAGGAGCGGGCGCATGTCCAGGTCGCAGCGGCGGCCAGTTTTGATCAAGCCTGGCTTGCTGGCGCCAGAGCCCTGCAGGAGTGGCGCAAAAAACAAGACAACGAACCACAGTGGTTGCGTATTGATATTGTCGATAGCGTTGAAAAACTCAGCTGGGAAAACCTACAGAAGAAACTCAGCATCACCAAACGCAATTATTTCCGCTTTGGCCTCTCTTTCGATGCGCAATTTACTCAGGCGATCCTCGAACAGGAAATTGCGGCGAATGCCTTATTGTATGACGGAGATAACGGTGTCGCGGCGCCAAATGGCATCAATCTGGAAAACTATGGCCAACGACGCTTTAAACAAAGTTTGAGCTGGCCGGATGCACCACAGCAGATACTTTGGCGTTTCAAAACCCGCGCGGTATTCTGCGACCGCAGCGGCGCCAGGCTGATTGAGCACAGCGGCCGCAGTTCAGGCTACCGCGTTATCGGCGAAGAATGGCAAAAAAACTGGCTGGCGGAAGTGATCAAAAAAGGTAGCGATTACTTAGCTCGTCAGGTGAAAAAAGATGGACTTTATTACTACGGTTGGTTTCCCTGTTTCGATCGTCCTGTACGATCCTATAACGCCTTGCGTCATGCCAGTTCGACCTATTCGTTAATTGAAGCATGGGAAGCAACCAGGCAACCGCACCTGCGCCAGGCGATCGATCGAGCGATTGGTTACTTGGTTACCAATCTTATTTCTGTGCGTACCCTTGACGATGGGCAACAGGCGGCATTTTTGTGTGATGTCGATAATGAAATTAAACTCGGCGGCAATGCGGTGAGTATTCTGGCGCTGGTCAAATACACGGAAACGACAGGCGACCAGCAGCACCTGGAATTAATGGCGCAACTGGCCGCCGGCATTGCATTTATGCAGGATGCGCAGAGCGGCGAGTTTGTCCATGTTCTCAATAGTCACGACCTCTCGTTGAAGGCTAAGCATCGTATTATCTACTACGATGGCGAGGCGGCGTTCGCGTTGATGCGTTTGTATAGCCTGACGCAAATGCCGCAGTGGCTGGCGATGGTTGAAAAAGCGTTCGAATACTTCATTCGGCAACAGCACTGGCAGCATCACGACCACTGGCTGAGTTACTGTGTTAACGAATTGACGCGTTTTCGTCCGGAAGAACGTTATTTTCGCTTTGGGCTGGATAACGTGCGTGGACATCTGGATTTCGTACTGCAGCGCGTGACAACCTATCCGACGCTGCTGGAGCTGATGATGGCGGCAGCAGAGATGATTGCGCGCCTTGACGCTTCGCCGGCGCAACGTCATTTACTTGAAGGGTTTGATAAAGAAAAGTTCTATCAGGCGTTGGAGTGTCGTGCGCGCTACCTGCTGGATGGTTTCTTCTGGCCGGAACTGGCGATGTTCTTTAAAAACCCGGCGCGTATCGTCAACAGCTTCTTTATTCGCCACCACAGCTACCGCGTGCGTATTGATGACGTTGAGCACTATCTGTCTGGCTATATTGCCTATCAAAAATATTATCAGGCGGCGACTATGCGCCAGTCAATTCCTGCGGTTGCGCCTCCCGAACGCCGGGGGACAACGGTATTTTTGTTAGAGAACCTGCGTGATGTTGGCAACGGTATTGAAGTCGCCGCCACCCGGCGTGCGAAGCTGTTCGTCGAGCACCTGCAGACTGTGCCCTGGCTTATCACCGCAATGTGGGATCCGGAACTGCATGTCGCGGTCAAGGCGTTAAAGGCGCGCGGCGCGTTGCCGGAAGAGGTGCCGGTTTATAACCTCTACGAGGCTTTAGTGACGAGCTTCGCAGCGGGGAAAATTATCCCGCTGCCTGCGCTTAAAGGTGAGGTTGAGCTCCGACAGTCTATCGCGCCGAAGGCCCAGGCCTCGGTCGGCAAAAATAACTATCAGCTACGCCCGCAGGGACAGCTGGTGGAGGATTATGTCGATGGCGCCGGCAATGTTCTGCTGCGCAAATATTTCGACGAAAGAAAAGCGAATTTGCAAATTGCCCGTATCGATGTTGCCTTGCCTGACGGCGACGTTAAATCCTTCAACCAGCAGGAGGCGTTCTTCTCGTGGATGCTGGAGATGATGCTGCCCGACGAGCGCCGCTGGCATTTTATCGTCGATAAAAATAAAGCCTGGAAAGCGTTTGTCTGTTCTCGTCCGGCACAGCGGATAGACTGCACGCTGAGCGCGATTATCCACTCCCATCATCAGCTGCTTAATGGCGTAGTGAAAGCCTCCTACCGCCACTTAATTGAGCAACCGGAACTGGTTGACCGCTTAATCGTTCTCACCGATGAGCAGTGGCAGGACTTACAGCATGAAGGATTTCCCGGCGAACGTCTGACCGTCATCCCTAATCATATGGATGACAGCAAAATTCCGGCAAACCCGCAAAAGGATCCCTCTGAAACCGTTATCTACCTGGCGCGTTACTCGGAAGAGAAGCAGCACATGATGTTGTTTAACGCCTTTCGCAAGGTAGCGGCGCAGCTTCCTGGTGCGCGACTGCATACCTATGGCGTTGGGCCGTTACGCCGTACTCTCAGCGATCAGATAAAAGCGTGGAAAATGGAGGACATCATCTCCATTAATGGCTTTACCTCAGATATTGCCACAGTACATAAATCCGCCTGCTGCACGGTATTGTGCTCAAATCAGGAAGGGCAATCCTTGTCAGCCGTTGAGGCGATGGCGTACGGCACGCCGCTCATCAGCTTTGCGATAAAATATGGCCCGCGCGATATTCTGCAGGATCGACAGGCCGGGATCCTGGTGCCATACGGTGATGAAGATGCGCTGGCGGTGGCGTTGGTACAGGTTATTTCTGACAAGGCGCTACAAAAAGAGATGCAGGCTGCCGCCCTGCGTAACGCGCGACGTTATTGCGCCAATGCGATTGCCCAACGCTGGGAGCAGTGGTTGCAGCAGAATGAACAGCGGATAAGCGCTGAGGGCCAACAGGGGCCGAACGTGGTTTCTCTCAAAGAACGGGTAGTGTAAGACGACTGCCGCCCCGGCGAGCATATGATGTCGGGGCGGAGCATGTCGGGGGAGGCGGCGCTATGCAACCAGTAAAATCATGGGCGACATCAATAGCAGCGTGTTGGTTGGCGATGTCTTGTCTCCCTTCAGCCTCCGCGGAAGAAATGGTGCAGGTATCGCGCTGTGTTAAAGGTTCGATACTACTTAAGCATGTTCTTGAAAAAGAATATGTCGAAGATGAGTTCCACATTTTTTATAGCCTGCAGGGGCCTGATGCCCTTAAATTTCAGTACGACAGTTCGGGTAGCGGTGTTCCCGACAGCATTAAGGATATTGCCGTTCAGCTACAGGCCGCTAAATATCTCTACTCCACGGTATTGGGATTACGCTTTCCGCTACAGCAGAAAATTTACGCACAGGCGCGGCAAATCAACATTTATGTGCTGACTTTGCCAAAAGGTAACGGCCTTGCCTTCGACCGCGTCGCTTCAGAAACGATGGGCGATGGCAGGCAGATACCTTGCGGCCTGAAGTTTGTGCTGAATGCTGCGCTAGATCCAGCCCGTAACGTCACACCGGCTCATGAGTTTTTCCATCTTTATCAATATGGTTACGCGGTGTTTAAACAACGATGGTATCTGGAAGGAATGGCGCGCTGGATGGAAAATAGTTTTAAAGCGCCAGAGAAAAATACCCGTCGTCTGGCCGTGTTACCGGCCTGTGAAAGTAACTTCTCGCGCGGCTACTCTGCGGCCAACTACTGGGCAAGCGTCGCGGCGGCGCGATTTGCCAGCGTCGCGCTGCCTGCCGCTGCTCAGCGTTTTCGCTACAGCGATGGTTCTACGGTGTTGATTGCGCAGGACGTTGCCGGGGGAGGAATGCTACAGCCTTTCTTTAATCAGCTGTCCCGCAATAGCGCTGCGCAGTCAAGACAGCTGAATGTCGCTAATACTCGTTGGTCAGAAGCTCAACAACAGGCCCCGCAGTTTAACGGCGCGATTTGTCAGGCTTTAGCTGACGCAGAGGTTGAGCATTAAGAGCGATCGTGGAAACACGCCGCCCATCGGGGCGGCGCGGAGGGCTTAGTTACGCAGACGCGGCGCCTGCAACTGCTTACGGATAGTCTGCGCCAGTTCGTCCATCGACGGCTGTTCGGGATGTTCATCGCTGGCTTCACTGCTGAGCTGCGCTTCCGCGAGGTAGGTGTGGACCGGCTGGCCGTCCTCATCTTCCATCACAACATGATACCAGGGGGCCGCGCGCAGTTCATCGTTGGCGCCGATTTCATCCGCGGCGGGCTCGTCAAGCGAATACTCTGGATCGATATCAACGATTACGCCAAGGTAGCCGAGTAGCGTATGGCGAACCTGTTGGCCGATACCGAATTTGCTGGCAATCATAGTCACCTCCCGGGAAACGCTGGCGCCCACTGTATCCATCATCTTCAAATGTTCTTGAGTCATGAGAATAATGTGTGGGCGATGTTCCGCTTTTCAAGTTACATGACGCGACAGGCAAACCCTTTCAGATACAGTCCTTCCGGGTAGGTTGCAATCACCGGGTGATCGGCAGCCTGACGGAACTGCTCTATAAATTGTACATCACGCCCGGCATCTATTGCGGCGTCGGCGATGATTTTCTGAAATAAATCGGTGGTCATCAGGCCGGAACAGGAGAAAGTCAGCAGTACGCCGCCTGGGTTCAACAGCTGGATCGCCAGCATATTAATGTCTTTATAACCGCGGCAGGCGCCCATCAGTTGGCTTTTGTTTTCGACGAATTTCGGCGGATCCATGACGATGACGTCGAATTTTTCCCCCTGATCGCGATATTTACGCAGCAGTTTGAACACGTCGTCGCGTACGAATTCGGCTTTCGACAGATCCAGCTTATTGAGCTCAACGTTCTGTCTGGCGACATCCAGCGCCTCTTGTGAGGTATCAACGCTGGTGACCTGGCGGCAGCCGCCCATCAGCGCAGAAACCGCGAATCCGCCGGTATAAGAGAAGCAGTTGAGGACGCGCTTATCGGCGACGTAGCGGCGGGTCGCCAGACGGCTATCGCGCTGATCGAGATAGTAGCCGGTTTTATGGCCGCCCTGAATATCTACCAGCAGCTGCATACCGTGTTCTGTAATGGGCAGTAGCGCTGGCGGCAGTTCGCCTACCACCGGGCCTTGCGCCAGGTCCAATCCTTCTTTTTTACGTACCGCCACATCGCTGCGATCGTAGATCGAGCATTGCGGGAACAGGGTCTGCAGAGCGCTGACGATGGCCGCACGCTGATATTCCGCGCCGGCGCTCAACAGCTGCAGGACGAAGAAATCGCCAAAGCGATCGATTGTCACGCCTGGCAGGCCGTCGGATTCCCCGGCGATTAAACGATAGCTGTCAAGACCATCGCGTTCGGCCAGCCATTGACGCCAGGTTTGCGCCTGCTGCAGGCGACGCTCGAAAAAAGCATTATCGATAGCTTCATGACGATCGAAACTCCAGACGCGGGCGCGGATCTGCGAGGAGGGCGAATAGGCGCCGCGAGCAAGCCATTTCCCCTGCGAATCAACGATATCGATCGTCTCGCCGGAGCGAGCTTTACCTTCCATCCGGGCGACGGCGCCGGAGAAAATCCATGGATGGCGACGCAGCAGGGATTTCTCGCGTCCTTTGGCTAATACTAAGCGGGGGATAATGGAATCTGTCATGGAGCTACCTTTAAGCGACGGAGTGTCGGCACCGAAAAATGGCGCGTAGATTAGCATAACTGGCAGGGGCAAGCACCATTCCTGCCGCCGCCGGGCGGATGTTTTAGCGTCAGGCAAAAGTGAGTATGCTGGTGGGAATTTGCTATTCTCTGCATCAGGATAGCGCAGTTGAGGGGGTAATAATGGCGAAGGTATGCACGATGGCGTGGGTTCACGGAGTCGTCCAGGGCGTGGGATTCCGCTATTCAACGCAGCGTGAAGCGCTGCAGCTGGGGCTGACCGGTTATGCGCGAAATCTGGATGATGGCAGCGTAGAAGTGCTGGCCTGCGGGGAAGCGGAGCAGGTGGAAAAACTGATTGCCTGGCTTAAGGCCGGCGGGCCGCGTAGCGCAAGGGTCGACAGGGTGTTAACCGAGCCCCATCAACCCACCAGAGAGTGGCAAAAATTCGCTATTCTCTATTAAATGCACTTTACAGGCTTCGGCAGGCCGGCGATTTTCGTCGCCTGCTTGGCCGGCCCTTTGGGGAATAACCGGTACAGATAGCGGCTGTTGCCTTTCTCTTCACCGAATTTATTCGCCATGGCTTTGACCAGCATACGGATGGCTGGCGAAGTGTTGAACTCCAGATAAAAATCGCGCACGAAGCGCACTACTTCCCAGTGTTCGACGGACAGGCTGATCCCTTCCTGAGCGGCGATAACCTCCGCCATCGCTTCACTCCACTGAGTCGTCTCTTTCAGATAGCCTTCGCTATCGGTCTCTATTTCACTGCCTTCAAAGATAAACATGATTTTTCACATAATGCGGAAACTGCGCGCAGTGTAGCAAAAAATAAGGCCCCGCATAAGCGAGGCCTGGTGTTGCAGGAGAGAAGGTTAGTCTCTGCTGGCGAAGCCGAGGATGCTGAGCAGGCTGACAAAGATGTTGTACAGCGAAACATACAGGCTAACGGTGGCGCGAATGTAGTTGGTCTCGCCGCCGCGGATGATGTTGCTGGTTTCAAACAAAATCGCGCCGGAAGAGATAAGGATGAACACCGCGCTGATGGCCAGATGTAGAGCCGGCAGCTGCAGGAAGATGTTCGCCACCATACCAATCAGAACGACCACCACGCCCGCCATCAGCATGCCGCCGAGGAAGGACATGTCTTTGCGCGTCGTCAACACGTAAGCCGAGCAGCAGAAGAAGACCAGGGCGGTGCCGCCCAACGCCAGGCCGATCAAATCGCCCATGCCTGCGGACAGGTAAGCGTTCAGCATTGGCCCCAGAATGTAGCCGAGGAAGCCGGTAAAGGCGAAGGCCGCCAGAATACCGCTTGGCTTATTAGCCAGTTTGTAGGTCAGGAACATCAGACCATACATACCCACCAAGGTGAGGATAAGGCCCGGAGACGGCAGCATCAGCATGGTACTGGCGGTGGCGGTGATCGCCGAAAACGCCAGCGTCAGGCTGAGCAGAAAATAGGTGTTACGCAGAACTTTGTGCGTGCTGAGCAGCGATGAACGGTCACGCGATGAGGTAATTATACGATCCATGAGTCACTCTCTTATGACAGATGTAATTAGTTATGAAGCATAAGAAAAGCGAGCCGAAAGCCATAATGCTTTTACCCATCTTTACTCAGATCCCGGTATCGGTGGGGCAGCGTTTTATTCTGGTAAAACAGATTAATGCAGTATGTTTATGCGTTCAGCGGCGGAAAGCAGATCTGAATCTTATAGGTCACTGAAAAATATTGCCTTATTGCCAGTCAGCGACTAAGTGTGGAAGGGGTATCAACGAAGCATAAAGGCAAGGGAAATGAAACGACAACAATATAACCACATCACACACGCATTACTGGTTTTGGGTTTACTCGGCAGCGCCGCCACGGCAATGGCCGCCCAGGTCCCGCAGGGTACCGAACTTGCAGCAAAACAGGAGCTTGTCAGGAACAACGGTAATGAACCCGCTTCGCTCGACCCGCATAAGGTCGAAAGCGACGTCGAGTTTAATATCATTAGCGATCTGTTCGAAGGGCTGGTAAGCGTTTCGCCGCAGGGCGAGATTCAGCCGCGGCTGGCGCTGAAGTGGGAGAATAAAGATAACCTCATCTGGACTTTCCATCTGCGTCCGGGGATCACCTGGTCCGATGGTTCAGCGATTACCGCGCAGGATATCGTCTGGAGCTGGCAGCGGCTGGTCACACCGACCACCGCTTCGCCGTACGCCAGCTATCCGGGCAATATGCATATTGTTAACGCCCGCGATATCTCGGAGGGGAAACAGCCGCCGGAAACTCTCGGCGTAAAAGCGCTGGACGATACCACGCTGCAGGTCACGTTAAACCAGCCTAACGCCGCCTTCCTCGCGATGCTTGCTCACCCGTCGCTGGTGCCTATTGATAAGGTGCTGGTGGAGCGTTTTGGGGATAAATGGACTAAACCGGAACATATTGTCACCAGCGGCCCTTACACGCTGTCGAAGTGGGTCGTCAACGAGCGCATCGTGGCGCAACGCAATCCTAAGTACTGGGATAATGAACATACGGTAATCAATAAAGTGACCTATCTGCCGATTACTTCCGAAGCGGCGGATGTGAATCGTTATAAAGCCGGTGAGATAGATATTGTTTATACGGTGCCGGTGAACCAGTTTGCGTTACTCAAGAAACGATGGGCTCGCAGCTGAACGTTGCGCCACAGCTGGCGACCTACTATTACGAACTGAATACCACTAAACCGCCCTTTAATGACCCCCGAGTGCGCCGGGCGCTCAACATGGGGCTGGACTAAAGATATCATCGCCGATAAGGTGATGGGGCAGGGACAACAGTCCGGCATGGCTGATTAGCCAGCCCGATATCGGCGGCGTCACGCTGAACAACGGATACGCCAGCTGGCCGCGCGACAACGCATTGCCGAGGCAAAAAAACTGCTTAACGA
>OKVS01000351.1_pt1 | contig 16907 bp, 7 predicted proteins | sample 1606911 | NCBI WGS metagenome assembly OKVS01 (sample SAMN03281016, study PRJEB24777) | human gut metagenome | isolation source: fecal sample PR161 from 1 month old female Malay infant, caesarean... | reverse complement strand
CTGACCGTCGATACCACGCCGCCAGCGGCGGCCACCATCGCCACCGTAACCGATGACGTCGGCGGCATTAACGGGCCGCTTACCAGCGGCGATACCACCGACGACACCCAGCCGCTGCTGCAGGGCACCGCGCCGGCAGATGCCGTGATTACCGTCTACGACGGAACCACCCTGCTCGGCACCGCGACCCTCGACGGCAGCGGCGGCTGGAGCTTTACCCCCGTTATCCCGCTCACCGACGGCCCGCATACGCTGACGGTGCATGCCACGGATGCCGCGGGCAATACCACCATCTCAACGCCGTTTGAACTGACGGTAGATACCGTTCCGCCAGCCACGCCGGAGATCCCGGCAATCACCGTCAATCCTGACGGCACAGAAACGCCGCTGAACCCGGGAGAAACCACCCGCGACACCACGCCGACCCTGAGCGGCACCGGCAATCCGGGCGATACCGTGACCATCTACAACGGTGGGGTCAAGCTTGATGATGTGCTCGTGGACGGCACCGGCAACTGGACCTGGACGCCAGCTACCCCGCTGCCTAACGGCACCTATGACATTACCCTGACCGTCACCAATATGGACGGCACGGGCAACGAAAGCGCCCCGTCGCAGCCGGTCACCATAACCATTGATACCGATGCGCCAACAGCACCAGCAGCACCGGTGATTACCGACAGCGTCAGCCAGATAACCGGCCCCGTTCCCGATGGCGGAACCACCAACGATCCGCGCCCGGTCCTGAGCGGCACCGGTACGGCGAATGACGTTATCAACATCACTGATACCGTTAACGGCACACCGACCATCGTGGGCACCGTGACGGTAGACAGCAACGGCAACTGGAGCTGGCGTCCTGACAGTAATATTGGGGAAGGCAGCCACGTCTATACCGCCACCGCCACCGATGAGGCGGGCAACGTCTCTGACCCGTCGCCAGCGATTACGATTACCGTGGATACCGTAGCACCGGATGTTCCGGTATTTGACGCCGTCGGGGGGCCAGCCGAATGGGGGGCTTAATCACCGATGCGACGCCAACCGTCGGAGGTACCGGCACGACTGGCGACACGGTCATCGTTTACAACAACGGCGTTGAGGTAGGACGTGTCGATGTCGTTAACGGAGAATGGAGCTTTGTCCTGCCACCACAGCAGGACGGCCTGCTGAACATCACCGTTGCGGGAGTCGATGCCGCGGGTAACGTCAGCGCGCCGAGCCCGGTCGTTTCCGTCACGCTCGATACCCTTGCGCCTGAAGTCCCGGCCATTACCGAGGTTGAGGGCAGCCAGCTGTCTAATAACCTGCTTTATACGAATGACGGCACGCCGACCCTGACCGGGACCGGCGAGCCCGGCGCCACCGTTATCGTCTCCATCGACGGTACCCCGTCAGGAGCACCGGTAACGATACAGCCGGATGGCAGCTGGAGCTGGACCGCAGGCACAACGCTACCGGATGGCCAGTATGCCTTCACCGTCTCTTCCAGCGATCCGGCGGGCAATATTTCAGGGAGTTCCGAGCCGGTGAGCGTGACAGTCGATACCGTCGCCCCGGCAGATCCGGGCAACATGAGCCTGCCAGATGAAGGAACACCGCTGACCGGTACCGGCGAAGAGGGAAGCACCATTACCGTGAAAGACAGCGGTGGCACGGTCATTGGTACCGGCGTTGTCGGCAGCGACGGCAGCTTCTCCATTGCGCTGAGCCCGGCGCAGCTGGATCCAACCACGCTGACCGTGACCGCCACGGACGCCGCAGGAAATGCCAGCGCTGACGTGCCTTTTATCGTCACCGACTCGCCGCTTGAGCTGCCGCAGGTTCCCGTTATTACGGCCATCGTTGATGACGTGGACCCGGTCACCGGCGATGTGAAAGGCAAAACCACCAACGACACCACGCCAACGCTTACCGGTACGGCCGAAGCGGGCAGCGTGATTACTATCTATCAGGACGGTAGCACGACGCCATTAACAACGGTGACCGCCGACGGCAGCGGCAACTGGAGCTATACGCCGGCCGCGCTTGGCGAGGGGCTGCACACCTTTGAGGTGACCGCGACCCTCAACGGTGCCACCAGCGGCCGCTCTCCGGCGGCCAGCGTAACCGTCGATCTGACCGCGCCGGGCACGCCAACTATTGGCTCGGTCATTGACGACGTGGGTCCTGTCACCGGTCCGCTGACCAGCGGCCAGACCACCAATGACAGCCAGCCGACCCTCACCGGCACCGGCGCGGTGGGTGACACCATCTCCATCTACAACAACGGCGTGCTGCTGGACAGCGTGGTGGTTGGTAATACCGGCACCTGGAGCTACACCACGCCCGCCCTGCCAGAAGGCAGTAATGTTCTGACCATCCGCGAGACCGATCCGGCGGGAAATCAGAGCGGTCCTTCGGCGGACTTCACCATCGTGGTAGATTCCATTTCCACCACGCCGGTCATCACCAGCGTAACGGATAATGTGGGCAATACCGCCACCCCGGTAGCCAGCGGCAGCGAAACGAACGACGCCACGCCAACCCTTTCGGGGACAGCGGACGCAAACAGCATCGTAACCATTTTCGATGGCGCTACCCAGATTGCCGTGGTTACGGCTGATGGCACCGGCGCGTGGAGCTTTACGCCAGAGACCGCGCTTGTCGAAGGGCCACACGCGTTCACGGTTCAGGCAACCGATCCGCAGGGTAACCTGAGCCTGGTCTCCGCCCCGTGGAGCGTGGTGGTTGACCTCACGGCGCCGACGGTTCCAACGCTGGATACGGTAAGTGATAACGTCCCTGGCGGCGTCACGGGCAACCTCACCAGCGGGCAGGCGACCAACGACAACACCCCAACGATTAGCGGCACCGGACAGGCAGGCAGCACCATCTACATCATGAATAACGGTACGCAGTTGGGTACGACGACCGTCGACGTAAACGGTAACTGGTCCTTCACCCCGACCACGCCGCTGGACGACGGCAGCTACTCCCTGCGCGCGTACGCAACGGATGCCGCGGGCAACGCCTCGGCGAACTCGTCGGTCTTCGCCTTCACCGTCGATACCGCAGGCCCCGGCGTGCCGGTGGTGACCAGCGTGATTGACGATGTCGCACCGATCACGGGGACGCTCACGTCGGGTAACAGCACTAACGACGCGCGTCCGACCTTCAACGGTACGGGCGACGTGGGTTCTACGGTGCACGTGATTGTTGATGGCAACGAAATTGGCACCGCCGTGGTCAATGCCCAGGGCAGCTGGACCTTCACGCCGGGTACCGATCTAATCGACGGACCGCATGCCATTACCTTCAACGCCACCGACGCGGCGGGCAACGTGGGTACTGCAACGGCACCGTTTAACCTGACGGTGGATACGGGCGTGCCGTCTGCGCCGGTCATTTCAGCCGCGGCAGATAACGTGGGCAGTATTCAAACCCCGCTCACTTCCGGGCAAAGCACCGACGACACCACGCCAACGCTGAGCGGCACCGCGACGGCCAACGCTACGGTCACCATCTATGAAAACGGGCAGCCTGTCGGCACCGCACTGGCAGACGGTACCGGTGCATGGAGCTTTACGCCGTCCACGCCACTGGCGGCTGGCAGCCACACCTGGACCGCCACGGTCACCGATGCCGCAGGGAACATCAGCCCCGCCTCGCCAGGCTTTACGCTGGTTGTCGATAGCACGGCACCCACCGCGCCGGTTATCAGCCAGGCGATTGACGATGTGGGGAGCATTACCGGGCCAATCACGTCCGGGCAGACGACCGATGACACCGTACCGCGGCTGGTCGGCACCAGCGAACCGTTTGCCACCGTGAATATCTATGAGGGAACCACGCTGGTCGGGACGGGCACCGCAGACGGCAGCGGCAGCTGGAGTATCTTACTCAATACCACGCTGACAGAGGGAGCGCACAGCTTCACCGCGCAGGCTACGGATGCCGCAGGCAACACCAGCGCGTCGTCCGCAAGCTTCAGTCTGACGATTGACACCGCGCCGCCAGCGCTGCCGGTGCTCACCAGCATTCTGGATGACGTCGGCAATGCGGCAACGCCAGTAGCGAACGGAGGAATAACCAACGACGCGCAGCCAACCCGTCAGCGGTACGGCGGAAGCGGGTTCTACGGTGAAAATCTTCGATAACGGCGTGCAGATCGGCAGCGTGATCGCCACCGGCGGGGCGTGGAGCTATACGCCTTCTCCGGCGCTGGGCAACGGCCCGCACACGTTGACCTTTACCGCCACCGATGCGACGGGCAATGCCAGCGCGCCAACCGCCGGGTACACGATTAACGTCGATACCCTTGCTCCGGCAGCGCCGGTCATCAGCTCGGTAATTGATGATGTCGGTAGCGTCATCGGTCCGGTAACCGGCACCAACCCGACCAACGACACGCGTCCGGCCCTGAGCGGGACCGCCGAAGCGAATGCAACGGTACGGATCTACGATGGCATCACGCTGGTGGGCATCGTCACCGCCGACGGCAATGGCAACTGGACGCTGCCGGAAACCACCACGCTGACGCAGGGCACCCACAACTTCACCGCCACGGCCACCGATGCCGCAGGCAACACCAGCCCGGCATCGGCCGTGACGACGATTATCGTCGATCTGACCGCGCCAACGGCCCCAACCGGAACCTTCAACGCCGACGGTAGCGTATTAACCGGGAATGCTGAAGCAGGCAGTACCGTCACCATCCGACTCACGGACGGCTCGACGGTCACGACCACAGCGGGCAGCAACGGCACGTACAGCTACACCTTCGTTAACAAACAGACTGAAGGCCAGACGCTGCAAATCACCGCCACCGACGCGGCGGGCAATATCTCGCAGCCCGGCTCGGCGCTTGCGCCAGTGGTGCCGCTCTCCGCCAGCAATAATGTCGAAGAGCTGGATCTCAGCACCACGGCCACCGTCACCAACAGCCAGTACAGCGACTACGGCTTCCTGCTGGTCGGTGCCGTGGGCAACGTCCTGACGCTGCTCGGTAATGACACCGCTCAGGTCAACTTCACCGTGGGCAGCGGCGGCAGCGCGGATATCGTCGTGAACGCCAACGCCACGGGGGCCGTGCTCTCTCTGCTCAACACCCTTGAGCTGGTGGTTCAGCGCTTTGACACCGTTAACAACACCTGGACTACCGTAGTCGATACCGGACAGCCGCAGTTTGCCGACCTGCTGACCCTGGGGGCAACCGGCGTGTCGCTAAACCTGACCGGGCTGGCGGACGGCAACTACCGCGTGCTGAGCTATAACACCAACCTGCTGGCAACCGGCTCCTACACCAGCCTCGACGTGGCGGTGAAAGAGACCGGGCCGGGCACCGTTACGGGCGACACCAGCCTCGGCGGTAACGTGATCACCGACGTTGACCCAACCGCAGGCAGCGACAACGCTCCGGCAGGGGCAACGGTCACGGCCGTCACTAACGCCCAGGGTGTCACCACCAGCGTCACTGCCGACGGCACGGTGATCCAGGGTCAGTACGGTACGCTGACCATTAACCGCGACGGCAGTTACACCTACGATCTGACCAACACCAGCGCATCGGTGATTGGCCGGACGGAGAGCTTCAGCTACACCATCACGCATAACGGCGTCAGCGCGTCGGCGAATCTGGTGCTGTCGCTGGGCACCGGTACCGCCACCAGCGGTATTGTCGCGGTTGACGATACGAACTCGCTGACCTTCGATACCACCGTCAACGCGATTGACAACGGTACGTCGTCCCAGGGCGGCTTTACCCTGGTGGGAATCAATCTCGGCAACACGCTGGGGCTGAACCTGCTGGACGATATGACCAATCCCATCATCTATAACGTGGAGGAAGGCACTACCCGCACCATGACCATCCAGGCCTCCGTGGGCGGCGTGGCGCTGGCGTCGGTGTTTGATCTGTACGTCTATAAGTTCAACAACGCGACCCAGACCTTCGAGCAGATGCGCGTTGAACCAGGCTGGCTGCGCGCGCCGCTGTTGGGCGGCACCTCGCCTCAGCTGACGCTGCAACTGCCGGCCGGTGAGTACCTGTTCCTGCTGAATACGGCTGCAGGGATCACCGCCCTGACGGCCTACACGCTGAACGTGCTGCAGGATCATGTCTACAGCGTGGCGAGCGTCAGCGCGAGCACTACCGGGGACGTTCTGTCGGATGATATTGCGCCAGTCGGCACGCTGGTGACGGAAGTTAACGGCGTAGCGGTGAACAGCAGCGGTCTGACGAACATTACCGGCGAGTACGGTACGCTGAGCATCAACGCGGCCGGGGAGTACACCTACACCCTGAATAGCGGCGTAGGCGTTGACCACATCAGCACCCCGGATACCTTCGTCTACACCATTACCGCGCCGGACGGCACGAAAGACACGGCTTCGCTCAACATCACCCCAACCGCGCAGCCGATGAATGCGGTGAATGATGTCAGCACCGCGATGGACGTGACGTCGGTACACCACACCGCCGCGTACTCGGATACAACCGTCGGGACGGCGAGCTGGAACGCCGCGCTGCTCGCTTCAACCCAGGGCTCCGGCTCCGGCACCTTCGTGGTGGATGCCAATACCGCGCTGCACAACGTGGTGCTGTCGTTTAACGTCGCCTCGTTGCTGACGCTTACAGGGTTGACGGTTGACTGGACGCTGACCAACGGCGCCACCACCGTCAGAACCGGCTCGTTCAACGGCGGGCTGCTGCTGGGCGGCACGGCAACGGTCAACCTGACGGGTCTCGACCTGGAGGCGGGGACCTACACCCTGAGCTATACCGGCAGAATGGGGCCGCTGGGAGTAGGAAATATCACCATCACCCCAAGCGTCACCGGCACAAGCTACTCGCTGTCGCAGTTCGACGCCACGGGCACCCACACCGTTGACGGCAACATTTTCGACGGCACCGGTTCCGCAGGGACGATGGACCAGCTGCACTCGGTGGATACCCGCGTGAGCATTACCGGCTACGACGGCGTTACCACTACGCTGGATCCCTACACCGGCAGCACGCAGTCGAGCATCACGGGTCACTACGGCACGCTGGCGATTGCCGCAGACGGCAGTTACACCTATACGCTCAACCCGGGGATATCGCTCTCTACCATTACCACGAAGGAGGTCTTTAACTACACCCTGACCGATGCCAACGGCACCACGGACACCGCGTCGCTGACCATCAACATGGCGCCGAAATTTATCAGTTCGGAGCATAACGATGTGATTAGCGGTACGGCCTACGGCGACACGCTGATTTATCAGGTGCTGAACAGCACGGCGGGCAACGCGACGGGGGGCAACATCACCAGCGCTGGCGGCGACCACTGGACGAACTTCTCCCTGGCGCAGGGAGACAAGATCGACATTGGCGATTTGCTGGTGGGCTGGGACGGTAATACCGCCTCGCTGGGGAATTATATCCATGTCACGCAAAGCGGTAGCAACACTGTGATCTCCATCGACCGTGACGGCGCAGGGAGCACCTACACTAATACTGCACTCGTTACGCTTGATAACGTGCAGACCACGTACGACGAGCTTGTGAACCAGCAACACATCATTACCTGATAGCACCTGCAGGACATGACCCGGGCGCACAGCGCCCGGGCATAAATAATAAAGCTGTACTTATTTATTAGGGACAAGACATGGGAATAAAGATGCCTTACTGGTGGCTCTCGTGCTGCCTGATATCTGTACCCGCCATCGCGGCAAACCCGGCGGCAACCATCAATACCGGACAGCTCCGCGAAACGCAGGAACTCCCCTCACTGAATGGCCGCGTCGCCCCGGTGGCAGGCAAAGCCGCTCCCGGTTCACTACAGCTTGGCGAGGCCGTTAATCGCGCCGTCACCTGGCACCCGGCGATCGCTGAAGCCGTGGGCAAACTCTACGAACAGAACGAAGAGGTCGACGTCGCCAAATCGAAATACTATCCGCAAATCAACGCCGGCATGGACAACGGGTATTCCCACGACGGCGACCAGAACGGCTTTACGCCGTCGCTGGTGCTCTCTCTTTCACAGATGCTCTACGACTTCGGCAAAGTGGCAAGCCAGGTGCGGGCCGAAAACGCCGGGGTCGCCCAGCAGCAGGCCAACGTGCTGGTCAGTATCGACACCATCGCCCACGATACCGCTATCGCCATGGTGCAGGTGCAAACCTGGCAGCAGATGGTCGACACTGCCAAAGAGCAGCTTGACGCCCTCTCATCAATAGGCACGCTGACCCGCCAGCGTAACGACGAAGGGGCCACTTCCCTGTCTGACGTGGTGCAGACCGACGCGCGCATTGAAGGGGCGCGCGCCCAGCTGATGCAGTATCAGGCCAGCCTCGACAGCGCCCGCGCCACGCTGATGAGCTTTCTCGGCTGGAACAGCCTGAACGATATCAGCAATGACTTTCCGCAGAAGCTGGCCCGCAGCTGCGATATCGCCGAGCCGGACGATCGTCTGGTGCCTGCGGTCCTCGCCGCCTGGGCACAGGCGAACGTCGCTCAGGCTAACCTTGACTACGCCGACGCGCAGATGACGCCAACCGTCTCGCTGGAGCCGGAAGTCCGTCACTATCTGAACGATCGCTACGCGGGTAACGAAACGCGGGACCGCACCCAATATTCCGCCTGGGTGAAAGTCCAGATGCCGCTCTATCAGGGCGGCGGACTCACCGCCCGACGCAACGCCGCCGGTCACGCGGTGGAAGCGGCGCAGTCGACCATTCAGCGCACGCGCCTCGATGTCCGCCAGAAGCTGCTGGAGGCCCGCAGCCAGGTCATGAGCCTGCAAAGCACGCTGCAAATTCAGGGCCGCCAGGAGGCGCTCAGCGCCCGCACCCGCGAGCTCTACCAGCAGCAGTATCTCGATCTCGGCTCGCGCCCGCTGCTGGACGTGCTCAACGCCGAGCAGGAGGTCTATCAGGCGCGCTTTACCCAGCAGCAGACCCTCGGTCAGTTGCATCAGCTGCAGCTCAACTGCCTCTATAACACCGGGCAATTGCGTCATGCGTTCGATCTTGATAACCGCACCATCCAGACCGTGGAGATCCAGCCATGAAGCAACGCGACATCCCGCAGGGGGAAACGATGACGGATGAGGCGCTGGAGCAGTGGGCTCAGGCGTTTGGCTTTGTCGCCACGCGCTATCGCGTTGCCTGCTCGCCAGGCTCGCTCGTCGCGGGCGCGCCGTGGCTGAAAGGCAAACCGATGGTGCCCGCGCTGACTCAGCTCGCCCGTGAAGCCGGGCTGACGTTCCAGTTGCTGACGGCCGATCAGCAGTCGATCAACAGCTGGCGTCTGCCGGTGGTGGTGGCGCTGAACGACGGAAAAATCGGCGTGATCGAGAATTTCGACGGAGAAGATACGCTCGAGGTCAGCTTTTTCGACGACAAGACATACAGCAACCGCCTGTCGATGAGCGCAATGTTGCCCGCCATCCGCCACGTTATCGCCCTGCGTCCGCTGGCCGCGCTTAAGGACAGCCGCGTGGACGCCTACATCTCAAAGTACCGTCCGGACTGGCTCTACCGGCTGGTGATGCGCGACCTGCGCCCCTACAGCTGGGTGATGCTGGCGGCGCTGTTTATCAACGTGCTCTCCCTCTCCGGCATTGTCTTTTCCATGCAGGTGTATGACCGGGTGATCCCCGCCCAGTCCTACCCGACGCTCTACGTGCTGACCATCGGGGTGCTGATCGCCACCCTGTTTGGCTTTGTGCTGCGCGTTGCGCGCGGGCACATTATGGATCTGCTGGGCAAACGCTCGGATCTGCGCGTCTCGGATCGCGTGTTCGGCCACGCGTTACGGCTGCGCCACAGCGCCATTCCGCGCTCCACCGGCAGCTTTATCTCCCAGCTGCGCGAGCTGGAGCAGATCCGCGAGATGGTCACCTCCTCCACCATCTCGACGATTGTCGATCTGCCCTTCTTCTTCCTGTTTGTGGTGGTTCTGGCGATCATCGCGCCGCAGCTGGCGTGGATCGCCCCGGTAGCGGCGGTAATCATGGTCCTGCCGGGCCTGCTGCTGCAAAAGAAGCTGGCCGAGCTGGCGAAGCAGTCGGCGCATGAATCCACCCTGCGCAACGCGGTGCTGGTGGAGAGCGTGCAGGGGCTGGAGGACATCAAGCTGATGCAGGCGGAGAACCGCTTTTTGCAGCAGTGGAACAGCTATATCCAGATCACCGCAGAATCCGGCCTGCGCACCCGCGAGCTGACGCAGAACCTGATCAGCTGGGGGATGACTGTCCAGAGCCTGGTTTACGCCGCCGTGATCGTGGTTGGCGCGCCGATGGTGATTGACGGCACGCTGACCACCGGCTCGGTGGTGGCCGCCTCGATGCTAGCCTCCCGGATGATCGCCCCGATGGCGACGCTGTGCGGCGTGCTCGCCCGCTGGCAGCAGGTTAAGGCCGCCAAAGAGGGGCTGGACAGCATTATGCAGCTTCCTACGGAAAATCAGCGTGAAGAGACGCCGATCCGCCAGGACGTGCTGCGCGGACACTACCTTTTCGAGCAGGCGCAGTTCCGCTATCAGCCGGAAGATCCGCGCATGGCGCTGCGCATTAACCGTCTGGAGATCAGGCCGGGCGAGAAAGTGGCGATCCTCGGGCGTAACGGCGCGGGCAAATCCACTCTCCTGCAGGCGATGGCGGGCGGCATGGATCTGGCCGCCGGCGAGTTGCGGCTCGACAACCTCAGCCTGCCGCATCTGGACGTGGCCGACGTGCGGCGAAACGTCGGCTTTATGACCCAGAATGCGCGGCTGTTTTACGGCACCCTGCGCGAGAACATCACCCTCGGCATGCCGCGCGCCACCGACGAAGAGATCTTCGAGGTGCTGGAGATGTGCGGCGCGGCCAGCTTTGTGCAGAAGCTGCCAAAGGGGCTGGACTACCCGATTATGGAGAACGGCGTGGGATTGTCAGGCGGGCAGCGGCAGTCGATTCTGCTGGCGCGGATGCTGCTGCGCGATCCGAATATCGTGCTGATGGACGAGCCGACCGCTTCCCTTGATGAACACACCGAGCGGGAATTTATCCAGCGCCTGGGGGCGTGGCTCGGCAACCGGACGCTGGTTGTCGCCACCCACCGCGTACCGGTGCTGGAGCTGGTGGAGCGCGTGGTCGTACTGAAAGATGGGATGCTGGTCATGGACGCGCCAAAAGCGCAGGCGCTGAACAACAGCCGCATGCAGCAACAGCAGCAGGCAGCAACCGGACGGGAGTGGAAAAATGAAAATCAGTCAGCGTGACGTAGCGGCGATGGACGATCTGGATAATGCGCTCGACTCCGAAAGCGGCTATACCGGCGCGCGGCGGATTGTGATCTTCTCGCTGCTGATGTTTGTGGCGCTGGGCGTCTGGGCGTGGTTTGGGATGCTGGATGAAGTCTCAACGGGAACCGGAAAAGTGATCCCCAGCTCGCGCGAGCAGGTGTTGCAGTCGCTGGATGGGGGGATCCTCACCGAGCTGAACGTTCACGAAGGCGATCAGGTGCAGGCCGGACAGGTGCTGGCGCGGCTGGATCCAACGCGTTCCGAATCGAACGTCGGCGAAAGCGCGGCGCGTTACCGCGCGTCGCTGGCCTCCAGCGCCCGTCTGTACGCCGAGGTGAACGATCTGCCGCTGAAGTTCCCGCCTTCGCTGGAGAAATGGACCGAACTGACCGCCGCCGAAACGCGGCTCTACAATTCGCGCCGCGCGCAGCTTGAGGACACGCAGCGTGAACTGCGTTCAGCGTTAGATCTCGCAAACAAAGAGCTGGCGATCACCCAGCGGCTGGTAAAAACCGGCGCCGCCAGCCACGTGGAAGTGCTCCGCCTGCAGCGGCAGAAAAGCGACCTGGAGCTGAAGCTCACCGACGTGCGTTCCCAGTATTACGTTCAGGCGCGCGAGGCGTTATCCAAGGCCAACGCCGAGGTGGATATGGTCTCGGCGATCCTCAAAGGCCGCGAGGATTCCGTCACCCGCCTGACGGTAAAATCCCCGGTGCGCGGGATCGTGAAAAATATCAAAGTCACCACCATCGGCGGCGTCATACCGCCCAACGGCGAGCTGATGGAAATTGTGCCGGTGGACGATCATCTGCTGATTGAAACCCGCCTCTCGCCGCGCGATATCGCCTTTATCCACCCGAACCAGGAGGCGCTGGTGAAGATCACCGCCTACGATTACGCCATCTACGGCGGGCTGCACGGGGTGGTGGAGACCATATCCCCAGACACTATCCAGGACGAGGCCAAGCCGGAGGTGTTCTACTACCGCGTGTTTATCCGCACCAGCCAGGATTACCTGGTGAACAAGGCGGGCAGGCATTTCTCGATCGTGCCGGGGATGATTGCGACGGTGGACATTAAGACCGGAGAGAAAACGGTGCTGGATTATCTGATCAAGCCGTTTTAACCGGGCGAAGGAGGCGCTGAGGGAGCGATAGTCTTCGCCGGGCAGCGGCTACGATCTTCTCCCTCTCCCCAAAAGGCTGAGGGTTCCCCAACACATTAATGCTAGCACTGAACAATCCCCTCGCCCCTTTGGGGAGAGGGTTAGGGTGAGGGAACATACGGCTGTGGTGGTCATTCCGTTCACTTTAGCCACCTTTAAGCCCCCACTGCCCCGGCGTTTTACCGGTCCACATTCTGAAAACCTCAATAAATGCGCTGACGCTGCTGTAGCCGCAGGACAGCGCAATCCATCCCACCGGCTTCCCCGCCGCCAGCCAATCCATTGCCTGCATGACGCGCGCCAGCTGCCGCCAGTTGACGAAGTTCATTCCCGTCTGGGCGCTAAATCGACGGTTAAACGTACGCACGCTCATCCCGGCATGGCTGGCATGGCTCTTGACCGATTGATTATCATCGACACACTGCAGCAAGTGGCTGACCACGTTCTTCAGACGCGGATCCGTCGGTACGGGCAGATAAAAGCGCACCTGAGGCGTCAGGGCAAGCTCATCCAGCAGCAGGGTGAGCTTTCGCGGATCGTACTCGTTTTCTGCAACGCTTAAGCGGGAAAACAGTGCATGAGTGAGATCGTCGGGCTCGAACAGCGCGGGGACATCGGGAAGCATTGCACAGCACGCAGGGTCAAGATAGATAGCGCAGCCTTCTATCGCGCTTTCAGAAAAGGCGGCGTGCTGCTGGCCCGGCGGGATCCAGCCAATATGGTTTGCCGGTACAACCGAACGCCCCTGTTGGGTCTCAATCACCAGCAGCCCCGTTGCAATACGCCAGAGCTGTCCGGTGGGATGGCTGTGCCACGCGGTGCGGTAACCGCCGGGATGACAAAGCGTCTCTATACCGATCATCTTATCCTGGCCGAAAATCGTTATTCATCGACGTATTACAGAAACTGCGCCGTCGACTGTCAAGGATAATGGTGGCTCGACTACACAAGGAGCCAACATGAGCATCATCACAACCCTGATAGCCCAGCCTGACAATACCCTACAGCGCGAGAAAATGGCGTGCCTGTTAAGCCGCTTGTTCAAAGGCGAATTAGATCCCGCAGAGGTGTTCACGCCCGATTACCAGCAGTACACGGATGGTCACGCGCTTGATTATCGGGGTTTTGTGCAGCACCTGAACCACGTCCGCTCGCAGATCCGCGCGATCGCATTCAGGGTTGAAGAGCTGGCCTGTCACGAGAATCTTTTAGCAGACCGGCACTGGGCTACGGTGACATATCCAGATGGTCGCCAGGCGGAATTAGAGGTGTATATGTTTGCCACACTGCGCGAGGGGAAAATCTGTCGTATCCATGAAGTGACGCAGACGATCGGCGGCGATGCTTCAGACCGCGCGCTCGCCCACGCCACGCAATAAGCTCACCCTGCGCGCACAACGGCAACTGCCGTTATGCGCGCTCTGTTACAGGGAGATCTTCAGGCGTCGAACCGCTTCTTTAAGCTGCTCATCCGTTGGGGTGACGAATGACATGCGCAGCGTTGTCGGGTCCGGTTCGTTGCAGTAGAAGAACTCGCCCGGTACAAACACCACGCCGTTGCTTAAGGTTTTTTCCAGCCATTTCGTCGTATTCATGCCGTTGTTCATTTTTGCCCACAGGAACATCCCGCCCTTCGGCTTGTGGAACGACATCACATCGCCCAGCTCGGCTTCCAGTTCCGTTGCAAACGTCTGGTATTTCTGGCGATAGGCCTCGCGGATCGTTTTAATCTGGTTCGCCAGACGCCCGGTTTTTCAGGTACTCGTAGGTCATCAGCTGGGACAGCGTGCTGGTGTGCAGATCGGTGGTTTGCTTGAGGTTCACCACCGCGCGCTTCAGCCATTCCGGCACCAGCACCCAGCCCACGCGGGTGCCCGGCGCGAGGATTTTGGAGAAGGTAGAGGTGTACACCACGTTATCTTCATTGCCGATATCTTTCGCATGGGCAATAAGCGGTCGGAACACGTCATCGGTGTAGTTAATTTCGCTGTACGGATCGTCTTCGATAATCACGAAATCATGGCGCTTTGATAATTCCACCAGCTGTTTACGGCGCGCTTCTGAAAGCGTTACGCCGCCAGGGTTACCAAAGGTTGGAACGATATAAACCGCCTTGATGGTTTTCTTCGCCACCAGCGCTTCAAGTTCATCGACCTTCATGCCGTCGCCGTCGGTGCCGACGGATTCAAAATTCGCCTGTGCCAGGCCAAAGACCTGCAGCGCGGCGAGATAGGTAGGACGTTCAACGACAACCGTATCGCCCGGATTAATTAACGCACGCGCCAGCACGTCCAGAGATTGTTGAGAGCCGGAAGTAATGACCACGTCATCGGCCTTACAGGCGATGCCGCGCCCCTCGCAGATGCGTTTAATTTCTTCGCGCAGCCCCGGTACGCCTTCCGTCAGGCCATACTGGAACGCCTCGCCAAAATTCTGTGACAACACGGCATCGGCGGCAATTTTAAGCCCTTCGCGATCGAACAGGTCCGGATTGGGAATACCGCCGCCCAGCGAAATCACGCCTGCCATTTTGCTATGTTTTAATAATTCACGGATGGCAGATGATTGCAGGCCCTGCGCGCTGCTGGCGAGTTTGTTTGCAGACATTCTTTGATTACCTTCTTTTTTTATATTGTGCCCAATCTTAGCAGAATATGAGCAATAAATTCCGTTAGCTTAGGGAGGGGACGCAAATCCTGACGCCACAGTAAATGCACCGGCCTCGGCGCGGGTGTAAACGGCTCCAGAACCCGAACCAGCCTGCCGCTTGCCAGCTCTTCCGCCACCAGCACTTCCGGTTGCAGCAGCAGCCCTGCCCCGGCTCGCGCCGCCATGCGTAAGCCGTAGCCGTCGTTGCATCGTAAAATGGCATCGCGCTTCCAGCGCACTTCGCCCTCCACACCCGGCAACCGCCATTCGTTACGCGCGGTCCATACCGTGTGGGAAAGGCAGAGATGGTCCACCAGATCGGCAGGCGTTTGCGGCGTACCGTGGCGCGCCAGATAATCCGGCGACGCGCAGATCACCATGTTGTAAGGGCACAGGTATTTCGCCACCAGATCGTCATTGCGAATCTCACCAATGCGAATGGCCAGATCGACCCCCTCTTCCACCAGATCCACCATCCGGTTAGTGAGATCCAGTTCGATACGCACTGCCGGATAGCGCTGCAGAAAGGTGGCGGTCAGCGGCGCGATAACGCAGCCGCCAAACGACGTAGGTGCCGTCACGCGCAGGGTGCCCGCCGGTGCGGCGCGCAGACGTTCCACCGCGCTTTCGGCAATGGCCACCTGCTCCAGCACCCGCTTCGCCTCGTCATAATAGACCCGCCCGGTGTCGGTCAGGCTTTGACGTCGCGTATTGCGCTCCAGCAGACGGGTGCCAAGCTCGGATTCCAGCAGCGCAATGTACTTCCCCACCATCACCGACGACATATCCAGACGGGAGGCCGCCCCGGTAAAACTGCCGCTTTCCACTACGGCGATAAAGGTTTCCATGCCGCGAAGCTTATCCATATTACAAACCTCTGGTTAGCAATCTTCTAACTTTAGCCCAGTTTATCCGACTTTTAATTTATTAAAGAATGAAGGCTCACAACATGAGGAGTCGGCTATGAAAATCATCATTATTGGTGCCAGCGGTACGGTCGGTCGCGCAGTAACGGAGGCGCTCAGTCGCCGCCACGAAGTGATCCGCGTGGGCCGCACGCAGGGCGATGAGCAGGTGGATATTACGTCACAGGCGAGCGTGCAGGCGCTCTTTGAGAAGGTCGGTCGTGTGGATGCGATTGTCTCCGCCAGCGGCGGGTTGTACTTTGGCCCTCTCGCCACCATGAAAGACAGCGATTTCAATCAGGGGTTACAGGATAAACTGCTCGGACAGGTGCGTCTGGCACTGACCGGCCAGCACTACCTGAACGATGGCGGCTCCATTACCCTGATTAGCGGGATTGTGGCGCACGAGCCCATCGCGCAGGGCGTCAATGCCACCACGGTGAATGCCGCGCTGGAAGGGTTTGTTCGCGCTGCCGCCTGCGAGCTGCCGCGCGGGATCCGCATCAACCTGATAAGCCCGACGGTCCTCACCGAATCGGTCGAAACGTACGACGGCTTCTTCCCGGGCTTTGAAAGCGTGCCGGCCGCCGCCGTGGCGCAAGCCTATCGCCGCAGCGTGGAAGGGGTGCAGACCGGGCGGTGTATAAGGTGGGTTACTGAGCCTTACGGGCGGAAATCAGCACCAGCATCGGGCGGTCTGCCTCTTCGGCCAGCGCGGCCAGGCGTCAATCTGCGCCTGCGTTGGCCCCCATTCGTTCACTTCGCTTACCGTTAAACCGGCGTTGATCAGGGCGTTAACGGGTGCTGCCCAGTGTGCGGTGATACTTGATCACGCCGTCTGCCAGCCAGTTGCTGACGCGCTGGCCTTCGTCCTGATAGTGGTTCACGCCCCAGAAACGCACGCCTGCGTCATCGGTCAACCAGCCCCTGACGC
>OKVS01000350.1_pt1 | contig 16936 bp, 17 predicted proteins | sample 1606911 | NCBI WGS metagenome assembly OKVS01 (sample SAMN03281016, study PRJEB24777) | human gut metagenome | isolation source: fecal sample PR161 from 1 month old female Malay infant, caesarean... | reverse complement strand
CTGGTGAGTCAGGTGCTGACGCTCTTCACCACGCCGGTGATCTATCTGCTGTTTGACCGCCTGGCGCTGTGGACCAAAAGCCGCTTCCCGAAACGTGAAGAGGAGGCGTAAGTGAAGTTTTTCGCCCTCTTCATTTACCGTCCAGTTGCGACGATTTTACTCTCCGTCGCCATTACCCTGTGCGGCATACTGGGCTTCCGTATGCTGCCGGTCGCCCCACTGCCGCAGGTCGATTTTTCCGGTGATCATGGTCAGCGCCTCGCTGCCGGGTGCGTCACCGGAGACCATGGCCTCGTCCGTTGCCACGCCGCTGGAGCGTTCTCTTGGGCGGATTGCGGGAGTCAACGAGATGACCTCCAGCAGCTCGCTGGGCAGCACGCGCATCATTCTGGAATTCAGCTTCGACCGGGATATTAACGGTGCCGCCCGTGACGTGCAGGCGGCCATCAACGCCGCGCAAAGCCTTCTGCCGAGCGGGATGCCGAGCCGTCCTACCTACCGCAAGGCCAATCCGTCCGACGCGCCAATCATGATCCTGACGCTGACCTCGGACACCTATTCTCAGGGGCAACTCTACGACTTTGCGTCGACCCAGCTGGCGCAGACGATCTCACAAATCAACGGCGTGGGTGACGTGAGCGTTGGCGGAAGCTCCCTGCCCGCCGTGCGCGTGGGCCTGAACCCGCAGGCGCTGTTCAACCAGGGCGTGTCGCTGGACGACGTGCGCTCCGCCATCAGCAGCGCCAACGTGCGTAAACCGCAGGGGGCGATTGAGGACGGCAGCCACCGCTGGCAGATCCAGACCAACGACGAGCTGAAAACCGCCGCCGAGTATCAACCGCTGATTATTCACTACAACAACGGCGCGGCGGTACGCCTGAGCGACGTAGCCAGCGTCACTGACTCGGTGCAGGACGTGCGCAACGCCGGGATGACCAACGCTAAACCGGCCATCCTGCTGATGATTCGCAAGCTGCCGGAGGCGAACATTATTGAGACGGTGAACAGCATTCGCGCCCGCCTCCCGGAGCTAAAGGAGACCATCCCGGCAGCAATCGATCTGCAGATTGCCCAGGATCGCTCCCCGACCATCCGCGCCTCGCTTGAAGAGGTGGAGCAAACGCTGATTATCTCCGTCGCGCTGGTGATCCTGGTGGTGTTCCTGTTCCTGCGCTCCGGCCGCGCGACGCTGATCCCGGCGGTGGCCGTGCCGGTGTCGCTGATTGGGACCTTTGCCGCCATGTACCTGTGCGGCTTTAGCCTTAACAACCTGTCGCTGATGGCCCTGACGATTGCGACGGGCTTCGTGGTGGATGACGCCATCGTGGTGCTGGAGAACATTTCCCGCCACCTTGAAGCGGGCGTGAAACCGCTTCAGGCCGCGCTGCAGGGCACGCGCGAGGTGGGCTTTACGGTACTTTCCATGAGCCTGTCGCTGGTGGCGGTGTTCCTGCCGCTGCTGCTGATGGGCGGCCTGCCGGGCCGCTTACTGCGCGAGTTTGCCGTCACCCTCTCGGTCGCCATCGGGATTTCGCTGGTGATTTCCCTGACGCTGACGCCGATGATGTGCGGCTGGATGCTCAAGCGCAGCAAGCCTCACTCGCAGCCGCGCCGCAAAGGCTTTGGTCGTTTTCTGATGGCGATGCAGGAAGGCTACGGCAAATCGCTGAAGTGGGTGCTGAACCACACGCGGCTGGTCGGCCTGGTGCTGATCGCCACAATTGGGCTCAACGTCTGGATGTACATCACCATCCCGAAAACCTTCTTCCCGGAGCAGGACACCGGCGTGCTGATGGGCGGCATTCAGGCGGACCAGAGCATTTCATTCCAGGCGATGCGCGGCAAGCTGCAGGACTTTATGAAGATCATTCGTGAGGATCCGGCTGTAGACAACGTCACTGGCTTTACCGGCGGCTCGCGCGTTAACAGCGGGATGATGTTCATTACCCTTAAGCCGCGCGGCGAGCGCAACGAAACGGCGCAGCAGGTGATTGACCGCCTGCGGGTGAAGCTTGCCAAAGAGCCGGGCGCAAACCTGTTTTTGATGGCCGTTCAGGATATCCGCGTCGGCGGGCGGCAGGCGAACGCCAGCTACCAGTACACGTTGCTCTCGGATGATTTAGCCGCCCTGCGCGAGTGGGAGCCGAAGATCCGTAAGGCGCTGGCCGCCCTGCCGGAGCTGGCGGACGTGAACTCCGATCAGCAGGACAACGGCGCGGAGATGGCGCTCACCTACGACCGCGAAACCATGTCGCGGCTGGGCATCAACGTTGAAGCCGCCAACAGCCTGCTAAATAACGCCTTCGGCCAGCGGGAGATCTCCACCATCTACCAGCCGATGAACCAGTACAAAGTGGTGATGGAAGTGGATCCGCGCTATACCCAGGACATCAGCGCGCTGGACAAAATGTTTGTGATTAACAGCGACGGCAAGGCGATTCCGCTCTCGTACTTTGCCAGCTGGCGGCCAGCCAACGCGCCGCTGTCGGTGAACCATCAGGGGCTGTCGGCGGCGTCGACCATCTCCTTTAACCTGCCCGCCGGTTCGTCGCTTTCCGAGGCCAGCGACGCGATCAACCGCGCGATGACGCAGCTTGGCGTGCCGTCCACCGTGCGCGGCAGCTTTGCCGGGACCGCGCAGGTGTTCCAGGAGACGATGAACTCGCAGGTGATTTTGATTCTGGCCGCCATCGCCACGGTCTATATTGTGCTGGGCGTGCTGTATGAAAGCTACGTGCACCCGCTGACCATTCTCTCAACGCTGCCGTCGGCGGGCGTGGGGGCGCTGCTGGCGCTGGAGCTGTTTGGCGCGCCGTTCAGCCTGATCGCGCTTATCGGGATTATGCTTTTAATCGGCATTGTTAAGAAAAACGCCATCATGATGGTGGACTTCGCGCTGGACGCCCAGCGCAACGGCAACCTCTCGCCGGAGGAGGCGATCTTCCAGGCCTGCCTGCTGCGCTTCCGTCCGATCATGATGACCACCCTGGCGGCGCTGTTTGGCGCGCTGCCGCTGGTTATCTCGGGCGGCGACGGCTCAGAGCTGCGCCAGCCGCTGGGGATCACCATTGTCGGCGGCCTGGTGATGAGCCAGCTGCTGACGCTGTACACCACGCCGGTGGTCTATCTGTTCTTCGACCGCCTGCGGCTGCGCTTTTCGCGTAAAAAATCAGAGAAACGGTAAACGGGTAAATGACTGAGCTTCCCAGCAACGTTCGCTGGCAATTGTGGATAGTCGCCTTCGGCTTCTTTATGCAGTCGCTGGATACGACCATCGTCAACACCGCCCTCCCCTCGATGGCGAAAAGCCTGGGAGAGAGCCCGCTGCATATGCATATGGTGATTGTCGCCTACGTGCTGACGGTGGCCGTGATGCTGCCTGCCAGCGGCTGGCTGGCGGACAAAGTGGGCGTGCGGAATATCTTCTTTACCGCCATCGTGCTGTTTACCGCTGGCTCGCTGTTTTGCGCCCAGGCCAACACCCTCGACCAGCTGGTGACGGCGCGCGTGCTGCAGGGCGTCGGCGGGGCGATGATGGTGCCCGTCGGGCGGTTAACGGTGATGAAGATTGTGCCACGCGAGCAGTACATGGCGGCGATGACCTTCGTCACGCTGCCCGGCCAGGTAGGGCCGCTGCTGGGCCCGGCGCTGGGCGGGATGCTGGTGGAGTACGCCTCCTGGCACTGGATCTTCTTGATCAATCTGCCGGTGGGCATCATCGGCGCCATCGCCACCCTGACGCTGATGCCGAACTACAAAATGCAGACCCGACGCTTTGATTTCTTCGGCTTTATTCTGCTGGCGGCGGGCATGGCTACGCTCACCCTGGCGCTCGACGGGCAAAAGGGGCTGGGCATTTCGTCCCTGACGCTCGGGGTGCTGGTGGTTATCGGCATCACCGCCATTCTGTGGTATCTGTGGCATGCTCGCGGGAATGACCAGGCGCTGTTCAGCCTGAACTTATTTAAAAAATCCCACCTACCGCCTTGGCCTGTTCGGCAGCTTCGCCGGACGTATCGGCAGCGGCATGCTGCCGTTTATGACCCCGGTGTTTCTGCAGATCGGCCTCGGCTTCTCGCCGTTCCACGCGGGCCTGATGATGGATTCCCGATGGTGCTCGGCAGCATGGGGGATGAAGCACATCGTGGTGCAGGTGGTGAACCGCTTTGGCTACCGTCACGTGCTGGTGGCCGCCACGCTGGGGCTGTCGTTGGTCAGCCTGCTGTTTATGACCGTGGCGCTGATGGGCTGGTACTACGTCCTGCCGCTGGTGCTGTTCTGCCAGGGGATGGTCAACTCCATGCGCTTCTCGTCGATGAATACCCTGACGCTGAAAGACCTGCCGGACGATCTGGCGAGCAGCGGCAACAGCCTGCTGTCGATGATCATGCAGCTCTCCATGAGCGTGGGCGTGACTATCGCGGGGTTACTGCTCGGCATGTACGGCCAGCACCACCTCAGCGTCGACACGCCGGTGGCGCATCAGGTCTTTTTGTATACCTATCTCAGCATGGCGGTGATTATCGCCCTGCCCGCTTTCATCTTCGCCAGAGTGCCGGATGATACCAGCAAGAACGTCGTGATTAGGCGCGGCAAAAGGAGTGGCTCATGAAATTCTGGCGTCCGGGTATTACCGGCAAGCTCTTCGTGGCGATTTTTGCCACCTGTATCGTCCTGCTGATCACCATGCACTGGGCGGTGCGGATCAGCTTTGAGCGCGGTTTTATTGATTACATTAAGCATGGCAACGAGCAGCGCCTGCAGGGCTTAAGCGATGCGCTGAGTGAACAGTACGCCCAGCACGGCAACTGGCGCTTTCTGCGCAACAATGACCGCTTTATTTTCCAGATCCTGCGCTCGCTGGAGCACGACACCGGTGACGATCGCCCGGGGCCGGGCATGCCGCCGCACGGCTGGCGCACCCAGTTCTGGGTAATCGATCAGGATATGCGCACGCTGGTTGGGCCGCGCGCCCCGATACCGCCGGACGGCACCCGCCGGGCGATTAAGGTGAATAACGCGACCGTCGGCTGGGTTATCGCCTCACCGGTGGAGCGCCTGACGCGCAACACCGATATCAATTTTGACCGCCAGCAGCGCCGGACCAGCTGGCTGATCGTCGCTCTCTCCACCCTGCTCGCCGCGCTCGCCACCTTCCCGCTGGCGCGCGGTCTGCTCGCGCCGGTGAAACGGCTGGTGGAAGGCACGCACAAGCTGGCCGCCGGGGATTTCACCACCCGCGTCGACACCCGCAGCCAGGACGAACTGGGCAAGCTGGCGCAGGACTTTAACCAGCTCGCCAGCACGCTTGAGAAAAACCAGCAGATGCGCCGCGACTTTATGGCCGATATTTCCCACGAGCTGCGCACCCCGCTGGCGGTGCTGCGCGGCGAGCTGGAGGCGATTCAGGACGGCGTACGCCAGTTTACCCCCGAATCGGTGGCCTCTCTGCAGGCGGAGGTGGGCACGCTCACCAAGCTGGTGGACGATCTCCACCAGCTTTCCATGTCCGACGAAGGCGCACTGGCCTACCAGAAGGCGCCCGTCGATGTCATTAACGTGCTGGAGGTGGCGAGCGGCGCCTTCCGCGAACGCTTTGCCAGCCGCAACCTGAAAATCGACCTCTCCCTGCCGGACAGCGCGGTGGTGTTTGGCGACAAAGACCGGCTGATGCAGCTGTTCAACAACCTGCTGGAGAACAGCCTGCGCTACACCGACAGCGGCGGCGGGCTGCATATCTCCGGCAGGCTGGACAACGGGCGCTTCGCCCTCACCTTCGCGGATTCCGCCCCCGGCGTGCAGGACGCGCAGCTGGAAAAATTGTTCGAGCGCTTTTACCGCACCGAAGGCTCCCGCAACCGCGCCAGCGGCGGTTCCGGCCTGGGGCTGGCGATTTGCGTTAACATCGTCGAGGCGCATAATAGCACCATTCGCGCCGCCCATTCGCCTTTTGGCGGGGTTAGCATTACAGTAGAGTTACCTCTGGAACGGGATTTATCGAGAGAAGTATGACCGAGTTACCGATTGACGAAAACACGCCGCGCATTTTGATCGTCGAAGACGAACCCAAGCTGGGACAGCTGCTGATCGACTATTTACGCGCGGCCAGCTATGCCCCGTCACTGATCAGCCACGGCGACCAGGTGCTGCCGTACGTGCGCCAGACCCCGCCGGATCTTATCCTGCTGGATTTAATGCTGCCTGGCGTTGATGGCCTGACCCTGTGCCGGGAGATTCGTCGCTTCTCCGACGTGCCTATTGTCATGGTTACCGCTAAAATCGAAGAGATTGACCGTCTGCTGGGGCTCGAAATCGGCGCGGACGACTACATCTGCAAGCCCTACAGCCCGCGTGAGGTGGTGGCCCGCGTGAAAACCATTCTGCGCCGCTGCAGGCCGAAGCGCGAGCTTCAGATGCTGGACGCCGAAAGCCCGCTGATTGTGGATGAGAGCCGCTTCCAGGCGAGCTGGCGCAGCAAGCTGCTGGACCTCACCCCTGCGGAGTTCCGCCTGCTGAAAACCCTCTCCCACGAGCCGGGAAAAGTCTTCTCACGCGAACAGCTGCTGAACCACCTGTACGACGATTACCGCGTGGTGACCGATCGCACCATCGACAGCCACATCAAAAACCTGCGCCGCAAGCTGGAGGCGCTGGACGCCGAGCAGTCATTTATTCGCGCGGTGTACGGCGTGGGATATCGCTGGGAAGCGGATGCGTGCAGGATTGCCTAGCTAGCCGCTGGTTAATCCAGGCCGGGTAAGGCAAAACCGCCACCCGGCACAATAACTTTACCTCCCTGCCCCGCAGCGCTACAATGCCCGCCCTTAAAGTGGGGGATCTCCCCTTACCGCAGCACCTGGTGCATGCGGATCTGACCTGTCATCAGAACGAGAACAAACATGTTTAAACCGGAACTCCTTTCCCCGGCGGGAACGCTGCAAAATATGCGTTACGCTTTCGCCTATGGTGCCGACGCCGTGTACGCGGGCCAGCCGCGCTACTCGCTGCGCGTGCGTAACAACGAATTCAACCACGAGAACCTGCAGCTCGGCATCAACGAAGCGCATGCCCTGGGCAAAAATTCTACGTGGTGGTCAACATCGCGCCGCACAACGCCAAGCTGAAAACGTTCATCCGTGACCTGAAGCCGGTGGTGGATATGGGGCCGGACGCGCTGATCATGTCCGATCCGGGTTTAATCATGCTGGTTCGGGAGAACTTCCCGGAGATGGATATTCACCTCTCCGTACAGGCTAACGCCGTCAACTGGGCGACGGTAAAATTCTGGAAGCAGATGGGGCTGACCCGCGTCATTCTGTCTCGCGAGCTTTCCCTCGAAGAGATCGAGGAGATCCGCACTCAGGTGCCGGATATGGAAATTGAAATCTTCGTTCACGGCGCGCTGTGCATGGCCTACTCTGGCCGCTGCCTGCTCTCTGGCTATATCAACAAGCGCGACCCGAACCAGGGCACCTGCACCAACGCCTGCCGCTGGGAATATAACGTCCAGGAAGGCAAAGACGGGACGATATCGGCAACATCGTCCACAAGCATGAGCCAATCCCGGTTACGAACGTTGAGCCTACGCTGGGCATCGGCGCACCAACCGACAGCGTGTTTATGATTGAAGAGGCCAAACGTCCGGGCGAGTACATGACCGCCTTTGAAGACGAGCATGGCACGTACATCATGAACTCAAAAGATCTGCGCGCCATCGCCCACGTTGAGCGCCTGACGCAGATGGGCGTGCACTCCCTGAAGATCGAAGGCCGCACCAAATCCTATTACTATTGCGCGCGTACCGCACAGGTGTACCGCAAAGCCATCGACGATGCGGCGGCCGGTAAACCGTTCGATACCAGCCTGCTGGAAACCCTGGAAGGCCTGGCGCACCGCGGCTATACCGAAGGCTTCCTGCGCCGCCATACCCACGACGACTACCAGAACTACGAGCACGGCTACTCCGTTTCCGAGCGCCAGCAGTTTGTCGGCGACTTCACCGGCGAGCGCAAAGGCGCGCTGGCGGCCGTGGCGGTGAAAAACAAGTTCACCAAAGGCGACAGCCTGGAGCTGATGACCCCGCAGGGCAACATGAACTTCACGCTGGAGCATCTGGAAAACGGCAAAGGCGAAGCGATTGAGGTTGCGCCGGGCGACGGGCATACCGTCTGGCTGCCGGTTCCGGAAGAGTTGGAGCTGAAATTCGCGCTGCTGATGCGTAACTTCAACGGTGAAAGCACACGTAATCCACACGGCAAATAGTCAATCAGGGAAATTTTTTCGCGCTGGGATAATTCTTAGAATCGGATCACATACCGCTTCGTTCAATACGGGTATTATCCCCCCGCTGAAAAACATAACCCATAAATGCTAGCTGTACCAGGAACCACCTCCTTAGCCTGCGTAATCTCCCTTACGCGGGCTTATTTTTTGCCGCATTCAGTCCACTTATTAAAAATCAAATTGCGTAGACCCACCAATTGAAGGGTGTTGATTCGTGATAGCGTCTGCTGGAAGATCTTTTCGAGAATCGGGCAGGTATACGACATTCATCACAACTTTTAATGGATCTGGCGGGATGGCGCATTATTCGGATTATTCCTAATTCCGGTATACAACATGCCCTTTACTCTTGATTTCTTGACGATATACGATTTCACATGGATGGAGAGACGACATGACATTTCCTGGTCAGATTTCAAAGGATTTTCCGGATTATGAACTCGCACGTAGTCTGGGTCTTGCCTCCGGCGGGGATATAAATTTCACCGCCCTTGCCAATCAGTTGGACTGTAGCCGTAACTTTAGCCAGGTTGGGATCATCTACTCAGACGGTGCGCGTCAGTGGTTAGTAAGACCCTCAAGGCGGATTGCGACACCAAACGAAAGCTCGGTAAGCCATGTCGTCATCACTAAAGTAAATGCCTCATCAAATAATCCCATCCAGGCAACGACGACGACGATTCAGTCACCGTCATTAGCGACTGAAATAGGTTCTACGGCGATTTCTTGCGGAGCCGCCATTCTTACTGTCGTCCTTGCTGCAGGCGCAGGTATGGCCATTCCTCTCACCGCAGGTTCTTCCGGTGCTGTTGCCGCTGTGATTGTCGCAGGCGGTGTAGCAACAGGAATTCAGTGTGCAAACGGGCTTGGCCGCTTGTCACTTATTGCCATGAATCATAATGACTATGTTGCCTGGATGGACTCCCAGGAGTGGTATACCGCAACCAATACTGCTCTGGATGCGATTTCACTTGCCGGGGCAGCTGCAGGTCTAAAAAGCGCTGTATTAACCTACCGCCTTCTTAATCGCTCGACGTCTGAAAGTTTACTCTCGTTATTACAAAAAATGAGCCGAGCGGACCGCACGCGGTTAACGGAGGAGATCATTCGTATCCGAAATCCCGGGATCTCGAATTCAGGGGTTAAGGCGGCAATGAAAGCTGGGGTTTACCCTCAACGTTATCCATCGGAAGCGCTGCAGTTGCTCTTACAGCGAGAGCTGTTGAATGCTATTTCAAACTCCTCAGCATTTGTTGGAAGTGCTCTCTCGGGTACAATCCGGAATCCTCAGAATATTACACAATCTGGTAAATACGTTTTTGGTCTGATTCAGTCTTTTTCATTTACAGGAAGTTATTGACCCGGACATGATAAATTACATCAAGAAGAGCCTTGCATTAAGTACTGTGATAACAGGTGAAATGGCGACTGACGATTGTCAACGGCTTGAATCATTGAAAGATCGCTTAAAAGATCAGCACGGTGTTCCTGTGGGTGTACATATGACTGGCATACCCTTAGCAATAAGTACCTTATTCAGTATTTTTTGCTACGCTATGCTACAAGTTTCTGTCTGGATGTTGCTATTTCGCTTGATCGGCTTACCTGAATTTCAAGTAATGATGGGTGTATTCCTTGGAGCAGTGGTGTATTGCATGGTTGTGATGTGCACGATGTTTTTAACTGCCAGAGGGTCATTGACGGGATTTAAACTGCATATTTCTGTCATTACACTGACTGGCTTGATGAGCATCGTTTATTTTATCTGGACGTGGGTTTCGCTTTTATTCAGCTCTGTAGAGAATTACACACCGCAAATAACTTCATTATTAGGGTTGGGATTTTTCTGCTTGAATATCGTGTGGATGAATACATCGGTCTTTTACCGTTCAATTGCGCTAACGCTACATAATCGGGTGTGGCGTAAGCAGCTGAAAATTGAGAACAGGAACATGACAGGGCTCAAACGTTGACAGCAAGAGTCAATTGAGAGACCGGCCTATAAAAGGTAAACGCCTCAAAGGGGGATACCCCCCTTTCCGCAGCCATATTTTTGTCTTTCATCCTGTTCTTACCCGCTTTTTCCCTCTCTGCTATACACTCTTACTAACGCTAAAAAAGGGAGCAGCGAGGATGGCAACCTATCCAGACAGTTTATTGATTCTCAATGGCAAAAGTGCAGGCAACGATCCGTTGCGTCAGGCGATTATGGGTTTGCGTGACGACGGCGCACGTATCCACGTGCGCGTGACGTGGGAAAAAGGCGACGCGGCACGCTATATCAACGAAGGCTTAGCGTTAGGTATCAGCACCATCATTTCCGGCGGCGGCGACGGCACCATCAATGAGATCGCCTCTGCGCTTATCGACCTGCCACCGGCAGATCGCCCGGTGATGGGCATATTACCGCTCGGCACCGCCAATGATTTTGCCACCAGCGCCGGGATCCCGGAAGATTTAGAGAAGGCGCTTCAGCTGGCAATCCTCGGCAAAGCCACCGCCGTGGATATCGCCCAGGTGAATGACAAAACCTGCTTTATCAATATGGCGACGGGTGGATTCGGCACGCGCATTACCAGCGAAACGCCGGAAAAACTGAAGGCGGCGCTGGGCGGCGTGTCGTACCTGATCCACGGATTGATGCGTATGGACACCCTCAAGCCGGACCGATGCGAAATTCGCGGTGAGGATTTTCAGTGGCAGGGTGACGCGCTGGTGATTGGGATTGGCAACGGACGTCAGGCAGGCGGCGGACAGCAGCTCTGCCCGGAGGCGCTGATTAACGATGGTCAGCTACAGCTGCGCATTTTCACCGGCGACGGTCTGCTGCCCGCGCTGTTTACCACGCTGACGCAGCCGGAAGAGAGCCCGAATATCATTGACGGTAAATCGGCGTGGTTCGAGGTGAATGCTCCGCACGGGATGACGTTTAACCTCGACGGAGAGCCGCTGAGCGGGACGCAGTTCCGCATTGAGGTATTGCCCGGCGCGCTGGAGTGCAGGCTGCCGCCGGACTGTGTGCTTTTGCGCTGATGTTTCACACGGTGCGCGATGATGCCCTCACCCCAACCCTCTCCCACAGGGAGAGGGAGATGGAGACGTCAGGCAATTGTGACTTTACTGTCCAGATAGACGTCCTGAACCGCATTGATCAGCTTCACGCCGTCGGCCATTGATTTCTTGAACGCCTTACGGCCAAGGATCAGCCCCATGCCACCCGCGCGTTTGTTGATAACCGCCGTACGCACCGCGTCTGACAGGTCAGTATCGCCGCCCGCCGCACCGCCGGAGTTAATCAGCCCTGCACGACCCATATAGCAGTTCGCCAGCTGATAGCGCACCAGATCGATCGGGTTATCGCTGGTCAGCTTGCTGTAAACGCGGTCGTCGGTGTAACCGAAGTTCACCGCCTTATAGCCGCCGTTATTCTCGGCCATTTTCTGCTTCACGATGTCTGCGCCAATGGTCGCCGCCAGATGGTTCGCCTGGCCGGTCAGGTCGGCGGAGACGTGATAATCCACCCCGTCTTTTTTGAACGCCGAGTTACGCAGGTACGCCCAGAGCACGGTCACCATGCCCAGCTCGTGCGCGCGCTCAAACGCTGCGGAGATCTCTTCAATCTGACGACGGGACTGTTCAGAGCCGAAGTAAATCGTCGCCCCGACGGCCACCGCCCCCATGTTGAACGCCTGCTCGACGCTGGCGTAGAGGGTCTGGTCATACTCGGTGGGGTAGCTGAGAGTTTCGTTGTGATTCAGCTTCACGAGGAACGGAATGCGGTGGGCATAGCGACGCGAAACCGAAGCCAGCACGCCGTAGGTGGAGGCTACACAGTTACAGCCCGCTTCAATCGCCAGCTCAACAATGTTCTTCGGATCGAAGTAGAGCGGATTCGCCGCGAAGGAGGCGCCCGCCGAGTGCTCAACGCCCTGGTCCACCGGCAGAATAGAGAGATACCCGGTACCGCCGAGCCGTCCGGTATTGTAGAGGGTCTGCATGTTTCGCAGAACCGCAGGCGGACGGTTGTTATCCACCATCACGCGGTCAACGTAGTCGTGACCAGGCAGGTAAAGCTGGTCGGCTGGAATGGTCATACAACGATGCTGTAAAAGGCTGTCGGCGTCTTTGCCAAGCAACTGCGCAATATCAGTCATGTGATACTCCCGTAAATCCGACGTCGTGTCGGTGTGTGTTTATCCAGTCCCATCTTTTATGGGCAGACTAAGCCTGGTACCGACTTAACAGATTTTCCACCATATGCATTTTTTTTCAGCACAATCTGCTGGCTCGATTCGTGTACAACAAAACTGTTACATTGATCAAACAATCGCCACAAAGGTATTTAAAAGGTATTATTGAGTGGTATGTTAAAGGCGTACCTTATCTGACATGCAGGATTAAAAATGAAAACGAAAGTCCAACTGTCATTCATGATGTTTGTTGAATGGTTTATCTGGGGCGCGTGGTTTGTGCCATTGTGGCTGTGGCTGAGCAAAAGCGGGTTTACCGCCGGGGAAATTGGCTGGTCTTACGCCTGTACCGCGATTGCCGCAATCCTCTCTCCTATCCTGGTCGGCTCGCTGACGGACCGCTTCTTCGCCGCGCAGAAAGTGCTGTCGGTGCTAATGTTCGCCGGTGTAGATTCAATCTGTCAATGCAACACCCCTTTCAATTATCTCTTTCGGTGTTTTGAACTTCAGTGTCTTTCTCGGTCTGTTGTTTAGCTGAGCAGCAACCAGATCTAGTTCATGTTGAGTATATTGGGCAAGACATGTCTTTTTAGGAAAGTACTGCCGAATTAGCCCATTTGTGTTCTCATTTGTTCCCCGCTGCCAAGGACTCTGAGGATCGCAGAAGTAAACTTTAACGCCGGTGCTGACAGTAAATTCTAGATGTCTGGCCAGTTCCATTCCTCTGTCCCATGTCAGTGATTTTCTGAGTTCTGACGGTAAACTCAGGAATTTGTCGGTAAGAGCCTGATTTACTGAGACAGAATCTTTGCCCCTGAGTCTGAGGATGATCGTATAACGTGATTTTCGGTCTACAAGTGTGGCTATATGAGAGTTTTTTGTACCTGAGACTAAATCGCCCTCCCAATGCCCCAGAGAGCGTCTGTTATCGATATTTCGGGAACGTTCGTGAATTGGTGTTCCGTTCACTATGTTAATCGTACCTCTTTCGCCTTTGCGGGTATGACGCCTGCCATGGCGAAGGCTATGCGACCGTCGCAGATGCTGTATATTCAGGTGGTGTAGCGCTTCACGGCTACGAAAGTACAGCGTTTTATAAATTGTCTCAGGTGATATTCGCAGCGTTTTTTGACGTGGTTTTGTTCGCCTTAACCATCCTGATATTTGCTCTGGAGACCATTTCATCTCCAGCTTTTCCAGAACAAGCTTTCGCAATGGTAAATTTTGATCCAGTAAGCACGGTTTTGGCCTTTTCGCCATTCTGTTGGCTCGGTTATTAGCATCAACAGCTTTGTAATAGCGTCTGCCCCGATTACGCTGAACTTCACGTGAGATCGTCGAAGGACTGCGATTCAGCGCAGTAGCTATCGCACGAATGCTCATTTTGGCTGACAAACCAGCTCGTATCTCCTCGCGCTCAGACAGTGTCAGGTGAGCTACAGCCCGCTTACGCTCATGGGGTTTTATGCCGCCAGTATCCCTTAACATAGTGAAGATCGTTCCGGGTTTTGAACCCAGGATATTCGCTATTTCACTGAAGCCTGTTCCGTTCTTCCATAGTTCAAAAACAGAGGCTTTTTCCTCTGCTGTAAATGTTCGTCTCATTCAAAAAACCTCCGCAACCCCATGTTTTCACATAACTGTTGCGTTGACCAATTGAATCTACAGGCGCGATCCTGATGTACTTCGCCGCGCAGCAAACCCAGTTCAGCACCTTCTTCCCGCTGCTGCTGGTCTATTCCCTGACCTATATGCCGACCATCGCGCTGACCAATAGCATTGCCTTCGCGAACGTGGACGACGTTGAGGCTGATTTCCCGCGCATCCGCGTGATGGGCACTATCGGCTGGATCGCCTCGGGGCTGGCGTGCGGGTTCCTGCCACAGATGCTCGGCTACAGCGATATTTCCGATACCAATATTCCGCTGCTGATGACCGCAGCCAGCTCCGCCCTGCTCGGCGTCTTTGCCCTGTTCCTGCCAAACACGCCGCCGAAAAGTACCGGCAAGCTGGATTTCAAAGTGATGCTGGGGCTGGATGCGCTGGTCCTGCTGCGCGACAAAAACTTCCTGGTATTCTTCTTCTGCTCGTTCCTGTTCGCCATGCCGCTGGCCTTCTACTACATCTTCGCCAACGGCTATCTCACCGAAGTGGGGATGAAAAACGCCACCGGCTGGATGACGCTCGGCCAGTTCTCTGAAATCTTCTTTATGCTCGCCCTGCCGTTCTTTACCAAACGCTTTGGTATTAAGAAGGTCTTGCTGTTGGGCCTGATTACCGCCGCCATCCGCTACGGCTTCTTTGTTTACGGTGGCGCTGAACAGTTCTTCACCTACGCCCTGCTGTTCCTCGGCATCCTGCTGCACGGCGTGAGCTATGACTTTTACTACGTGACCGCGTACATCTACGTGGATAAAAAAGCGCCGGTGCACATGCGCACCGCCGCGCAAGGCCTGATTACGCTGTGCTGTCAGGGGTTTGGTAGCCTGCTGGGTTACCGCCTGGGCGGCGTGATGATGGAAAAAATGTTCGCTTACAAAGAGCCGGTGAATGGGCTGACCTTCAACTGGGCCGGAATGTGGACATTTGGTGCAGTCATGATTGCCGTGATTGCCGTGCTGTTTATGCTGTTTTTCCGCGAATCGGATAAAGAGATCACCGCAATTGAGGTGGTTGATGGCGATACCGCGCTGACACAAGGGGAAGTTAAATGAAACAAGACCGTATTCTCGGGGCCCTTTACGGCCAGGCGTTAGGGGATGCGATGGGCATGCCGTCGGAGCTGTGGCCGAGAAAGCGCGTCAAGGCGCACTTCGGCTGGATCGACCGCTTTTTACCCGGCCCGGCAGAGAATAACGCGGCCTGCTATTTCAAACAGGCAGAGTTCACCGATGACACCTCGATGGCGCTATGCCTGGCCGATGCGATCATCGAGTGCGACGGGGAGATTAACGCGGACGTTATCGGCAAGCACATCCTGAACTGGGCGCTCGACTTCGACGCGTTCAACAAGAACGTGCTCGGCCCGACCTCCAAAATCGCGCTTAATGCGATTCGTGACGGGAAGCCGGTCAGCGAGTTGGATAACAACGGCGTGACTAACGGGGCGGCGATGCGCGCCTCCCCGCTGGGCTGCCTGCTCCCGGCGACTCGGCTGGAGCACTTTGTGGACCAGGTTGCGCAGGCCTCCAGCCCGACGCATAAATCGGATCTCGCCATTGCCGGCGCGGTGGTGATTGCCTGGGCGGTTTCCCGCGCCATCGATGGGGAACGCTGGCAGAACATCGTCGATGCCCTGCCGGGGATCGCCCGCTATGCGCAGGAGGCGAAAACCACCACCTTCAGCGCGTCGCTCGCGGCACGCATTGAGCTGGCGCTTAAGACCGTGCGGGACGCCAACGGCATCGACTCCGCCAGCGAGCAGATTTATCAGCTCACTGGCGCAGGTACCAGCACCATTGAGTCCGTTCCGGCAGCCATCGCAATGGTGGAGCTGGCGGGAACCGACCCGAACCGCTGCGCCATTTTATGCGCCAATCTGGGTGGCGATACCGACACCATTGGCGCGATGGCGACGGCCATCTGCGGCGCGCTCCACGGCGTGCAGGCCATTGACCCGGCGCTCAAAGCCGAACTCGACGCCGTTAATCAGCTCGATTTCGGTCACTACTGTGAAAAACTGCTGCACTTCAGGGAGCAAAGGGAGGGCGTATGAATTGTTTTGCCCAACGTCTCGACACCCTGCACGCCACGCGCCCGGTGACGGTGCTGGGCGCAGCGGTGATTGACGTCATCGCCGACGCCTACGCCCTGCCCTGGCGCGGGTGTGATATCGAGCTTAAACAGCAGGGGGTGAATATCGGCGGCTGCGCGCTGAATATCGCCATCGCCCTGAAACGGCTCGGCATTGCGGCGCAAAACGCCCTTCCCGTCGGCCACGGCGTGTGGGCGGATATTATTCGTAACGCGATGGCGAAGCAGGATCTGCACAGCGCCGTGGAGGCTGAAACCGGCGACAACGGCTGGTGTCTGGCGCTGGTGGAGCCTGACGGCGAGCGCACCTTTATGTCCTTTAGCGGCGTCGAGAACCAGTGGCAGCAGCGCTGGCTTGACGAGCTAAACGTCCCGCAAAACAGCCTTGTTTATCTCTCCGGCTACCAGCTGGCCTCGCCGTGCGGCGAGCTGCTGACGGGCTGGCTTGAAGGGCTGGAGGACGTGACGGCGCTTATCGATTTCGGCCCACGCATCGCGGATATCCCCCAACGCGCTGATGGCGCGGATTATGGCCTGCAGGCCGATCGTGTCGCTTAATCGTCAGGAAGCGGAGCTCGCTGCTGAAAGGCTGGGCGTTGAGGCTGAAAACCTGGGCGAGGAGTGGCAGCAGCGCTTCGGCGCCGCGCTGATTGTGCGGCATGATAAAGACGGCGCTGCCTGGTATGACGGCGACGATCGGGCGTTGTCCG